>ERZ772991.75-NODE-75-length-120629-cov-7.027129_pt1 | contig 120629 bp, 124 predicted proteins | sample MGYA00511128_ERZ772991 | MGnify/ENA primary metagenome ERZ772991 (study PRJEB29015, sample SAMEA2737655) | human gut metagenome | biome: human gut; feature: human-associated habitat; material: faeces | place: China | collected 2012 ... | reverse complement strand
TGACTTTTTGTCATTTTTATTACTTCTTCTTTACTATATCCTAGCTTTTCCATATCTTCTATTTTTTGTTTTATATTGTCTATACTATAGCTATATATTGCTGGATGACTTTTTGTCATTTTTATTACTTCTGCTCTGCTATATCCTAGCTTTTCCATATCTTCTATTTTTTGTTTTATATTGTCTATACTTAGGCCATATATTGCTGGCTGACTTTTTGTCATTTTTATTACTTCTTCTTTACTATATCCTAGCTTTTCCATATACATATTTATTTCTTCAATTTTCTTTTTTAATGTTTCTGGTTTATATGTATTTAGTGGATATGTATTCAATATTTCCTTACTTTCTTCCTTCGTATAACCAAAATTGCATAATAAAATTATTAACTCTTCCAATTTCAAATTCCTCCATTACTGTTTAATCTTTTATATTTCTTGAAATAAATATGGATTTGATTCTAAATCATCCACTATATCTTCTACTTTTTCTCCTTCTTTTGCCCTATTTTCTATATAATTTTCTATTTCAAAATCATCCAAATTTAATATATATGGATTTCCATCAAATAATATATTTAATGTTGTAAAACCGGTTTCTTTCATTTTACTTATTAATTTTTGTATATCATTTTCGCTTCTATCTAAATACTGTACATTGCTACTTACTATATTTTTTATTTGCATATCATTACAATTTATTTGCTTTAATATATTCACTTTATTCATTATTTCATCATCACTTAATTCATTAATATTCGGACATAGTTCTTGCATTTCTCCATATACTTTTTCACTTATTCCTAATTCTTTTAATATCTTATTCATAATTTTACACATAACCCAATTTCAAAAATATCATTGGATTATTTCTCCTTTCTCTTGTTTTTTATTATATATTTTATTTTTTCTTTTAACCTTTGGAAAAAAGATTTTTTGTATATTATTATTCCCTCATTATCTGAAGTTGTATTTTCTTTATTTTTTTTCGCATTATTAAATATATTGTTTACATCATACTTCTTTTCTTTTTCCATTTCTAATCTGCTAAATTCATTTTTTTGCATTTTCACAATTTTATTTCTTTGAATATCTGTTGCCCAATAGTCTCTAAATAAAATTGCGATAATTGCTCTTGCTCTTTTCGATACGTTTTGCTCTTCTAAAGTTAAATTTGGATTATAATTAAATTTATAGTTTGGATTTGAGCATTTTTTTAATAATTCTATTTTGCTTTTTGGTATTTTTTCATAATCTTCTTTAGAAATACTTTTCAATATTTCATTAACTTCACTATATGCATTTGCATACTCTAAATTTTCCATACTTTTTTCCTCCTTAGTTTTAATCTATATTTACACCATCCTGATTTTTTTGCTCCAACATTTGCTCTTGATTATTCATTGCGTGCTCTGTTTGCTGTATATATGGTGTATCTTTTTGAATTTCTAGTGTTTCTTTTCCTAAATCTTGTGTTTTCTTTTGTTGTATATATGCTTCATAATCATACTTTTCTAATAATTCCACTTTTGTTATTCTATATGCTTTCTCAAATTGCTTTTGATTTATAAATAATTTGTTATAGCTTTTATCAGTTATTTCTATACCTTTTTCTTTATAAAACATATACCTAGCATAACTTAATGACACACTTTGCATTAGTTGTTTTGTATCATTTATTGCCAATTCATGCAATCCTATACTATCATAAAAATCTATTTTTTGTTTTATATTGTCTATACAAAAACCATATATTGATGGCAGATTTTTTGTCATTCTTATTACTTCTTCTTTTCTATATCCTAGCTTTTCCATATCTTCTATTTTTTGTTTTAATGTGTCTATACTATAGCTATATATTGATGGCAGATTTTTTGTCATTCTTATTACTTCTTCTTTACTATATCCTAGTTTTTTCACATCTTCTATTTTTTGTTTCATATTGTCCATATTTAAGCCATATATTGATGGCAGCTTTTTTGTCATTTTTATTACTTCTGCTTTACTATATCCTAACTTTTCCATATCTTCTATTTTTTGTCTTATATTATCTATACTTAAGCCATATATTGTTGGCAGACTTTTTGTCACTTTTATTAATTCTGCTCTACTATATCCTAGCTTTTCCATATACATATTTATTTCTTCAATTCTCTTTTTTAATGTTTCTGGTTTATATGTATTTAGTGGGTATGTACTTAATATTTCTTTACTTTCCTCATTTGTATAACCTAGATTGCATAATAAAATTATTAGCTCTTCCAATTTTATTTTCCTCCGTTATTTTATATTTTCTACCTTTAATTTTCTTTGCTTGAATTATATCATAGAAGATCGTCTATTAATAGTTTTTTTAAAATTTAATAGAAAAACGGGGACGGTCCTTTGAAAACGTTAGAGCAACTAGCGTTTTCGAAGGACCGTCCCCATTTTTTCATTTAAACTTCTTTAATTATCTCATTTTCATATAAATCTCTATACTTCTTACATTCTTTTATTAATTTACTGTGATTTCCTTCTGCAATTATTTTGCCTTCAGATAACATTAATATTCTGTCTGCATTTCTCACAGTAGATAATCTGTGAGCTATTATTAAAATAGTATACTCTTTTTGAAGATTTTCAATTGCTTGCTGTATTTTTAATTGTGTTTCATTATCTAAACTACTTGTTGCTTCATCTAATAATATAATTTCTGTTTTTTGTACAAATGCTCTTGCGATTGCAAGTCTTTGCTTTTGTCCTCCAGAAAGTGTTACTCCCCCTTCACCTACAATTGTATCGTATTTTTGTGGTAATTGCTCTATATAATCATCTAAACACGCCATCTTACATGCTTGTTTCATTTCTTCATCTGTTAAATCTTGCTTAACTAGTCTTAAATTTTCTCTTATGCTCATATTAAATATATATGGACTTTGACTAACAATTGTTATATTTCCTCTTATAGTATCTTTATCTAAATTTTTTATGTCTGTTCCATCAATAGTTATTGTTCCATTGTAACTATCATACATTTTGCATAAAAGATTAAATATTGTTGTTTTACCTGCACCGCTTTTTCCAACAAAAGCTACCGTTTCATTTGACTTAACATTAAAATTTATGTTGTTTAGTACTTGTTTTTTATCATATTTAAATGAAACATTTTTAAATTCAAAGTTTCCATCAATTTTGCTTAAATGTTCTTCGCCAAAAGTTTCTTTTTCATATTTGGAACTTTTAAAAATTTCAAATATTCTTGTTGCAGATAGATTGAATTTTTTTATCAATTCATAAAAATTTATAATATATCCAACTAACATATTATATCTATTACCAAAGTTGAATATTACAACTCCTACTGGAATTGATATTTGTTCATTATTTACTGAAATAGCAACAATTACTATCATTATAAAATACGATAACTCTGCCCAAATCCATCTAAAGAGCAAATATATTAAATTCGTACTTTCTTTTTTGTAATGCATAAAATTTAAGCTTACAAATTTATTTTTTAATTCATTTAAAAAACTACTTTCGCCATTGAGCATCTTTATATCTTTTGCGCCACGAACAAGTTCTCCAGAAAATCCAGTTATTTCATCATTTTCTTTCCTATATTCTTTGTCATTTTTATTATATTTATTGATTCGAACTGTTTCAATAATAAGTCTTATTGAAAATGAAATTAATGCAAATATAAACATTGGTTTACTCAAAATAAAATATGTAATTAATACACCGATATTTGTCAGTATACCGTTTATATATGTATTTATATCTGTAAATATAGTAGATATTGTCCTAGTATCACCAACTAGTCTTTGAATAAATACTCCTGAACTATTTTCATTTAATGTTTTATTGGTTAATTTTAGAATTTCTGAACCTAAATTATATTGAATATTTGTATAAACTTTTCTGAATATTTTTTCATATAGCATACTTTTTGAAAAATTAATTATATCATTTAATATTACGATTGATGTAAAGATTATTCCCATATATACAAACTGCCTAATTTTGTTGTCTGTCAAGTTAACTATAATCTTTGCAGAAATAATCGGATAAATTATACTTGCAATTACACCAAATATACTGAGAATAAAATAAATCACGATTTTCATCTTTTCGTCTTTAGAATATTTCCATACACATTTAATGTTGTAAAAAAATTCTTTCATTTAATTCCCCCTAATATATAATTATTTTCTATAAAAAAGAAAAAAAACAAGGTTCTATTAAATTTCTTCCTTGTTTTCAAAATGCTATAAAATATTATACCATATTTTTTATATTTTGTCAAGTTATGTAATCTAAGAAAAGTGGGGACGGTCCTTCGAAAACGTCAGAGCAACTAACGTTTTCGAAGGACCGTCCCCATTTTTCTATCTTATCATTTTTTATACTTCTGCATCGCAATATTTACATCTGTATATTGCATTTTCTTTATCTTTTAGTACACAAATTTGTTTTAGACCTCGCTCTATTGATGTAATACATCTTGGATTTTTGCATTTTACTATATTTATTAGCTCTTCTTCTAAATCAGGATGAAACTTTTTTATTTTTTTATTGTTTTCTATTATATTTATTGTTATGTTGTGATCTATGTATCCTAGAACATTAAAATCTATGTTTATTTTTTCATCTATTTTTATTATATCTTTTTTTCCCATTTTGTTACTTTTAGCATTTTTTATTATTGCAACAGAGCAGTCTAAATCTCCTAGTTTCAAGTATTCATAAATTTTCATTGCTTGGCCGGCTTTTATATGATCTATTACATATCCATTTTTTATACTATCTATATTCATATTTTTTATTCCTCACGCACAAGATTTAGGTTTTTTTACAGGATATACCTATAAACCCAAATATACAAAATATTTTTATAAACTTCAATTTTCTTTTAAAAGCTTTAAAATTATTGCCATACGCATATATCTACCATATTCAACCTGTTTAAAATAGCATGCTCTAGGATCATCATCAACTTCTTGTGATATTTCATTTACTCGTGGTAGTGGGTGTAATACACATAAGTCCTGTTTTGCTTTATTCATTTTTTCTTTATCTAATATATAAACATCTTTTAATCTTATATAATCTTCTTCATTTAAAAATCTTTCTTTTTGAACTCTTGTCATATATAAAATATCAAGTTTAGAAATATTATTTTCTAAATCATCTGTCTCAATATACTCAATATTATTTTTTTCTAAAATCTCTGTTTTTATATAATCAGGCATTTTTAGCTCTTTTGGTGATATTAATACAAACTTGATATTTTTATATAATGACATTGCAGTTACAAGTGAATGAACAGTTCTTCCAAATTTTAAGTCACCGCAAAGACCTATTGTTAAATCATTTAATCTACCTTTTTCCTTACTTATCGTTAATAAATCAAGCAATGTTTGAGTTGGATGATTATGACCACCATCACCAGCATTTATAATTGGAACCTTTGAATTCATGGCAGCAACTAAAGGCGCACCTTCTTTTGGGTGCCTCATTGCTATTATATCTGAATAACAGCTAACTACTTTTATAGTATCTGCAAGTGTTTCACCTTTTGATGTAGAAGTATTTTCAGCAGAAGAAAATCCAATTACATTTCCACCTAAACTCAACATAGCAGACTCAAAACTAAGTCTTGTTCTTGTACTTGGTTCAAAAAATAATGTAGCCAAAATTTTACCTTTGCATTTTTCTTTATACAAATCTTTATTATCAATAATATCTTTTCCCACTTCAATTAATTCATCAATTTCACTTTTAGAAAAATCCTCAATGCCAATCAAGTTCTTCATATATATCCTCCTTCTTTTTTTGGGGACGGTCCTTTAAAAAGGCACATCACTCTAAGGTTTTGCTATAGACAGTTTCACAATTTTAATTATCCAATCCAGCTTTCATCACTTGGATTATTTCTAAATTTTATTAATTTTTCTTTTGCTTCTTGTTTTATATATCCTTGCTCTGCAGCTACTTCTACCATTGTGTCAAAGTTTGACAAACTTACATTTTTGACTTTAGCTTCTGATAATGCTTTAACACTTTTTTCCATGTTATATGTGAATATACTAACAATACCTAATACAATTGCACCTGCTTCTCTTAATACATTTACAACTTCTATAACACTTCCTCCAGTTGAAATTAAATCTTCTACAACAACAACTTTTTGTCCTTTTATTAATCGTCCTTCTATTTGATTTTTTCTTCCGTGGTCTTTACTGCTTCCTCTTACATATCCCATTGGTAATCCTAAAATGTCTGCTGTAATGGCAGCATGTGCTATACCTGCTGTACTTGTTCCCATTAGTACCTCCGCTCCTGGGAAATTTTCTTGAATTAAACTTGCTAATCCTTCTTCAACATCATTTCTAACCATTGGTGATGTTAAAGTTAATCTGTTGTCACAGTAAATTGGACTTTTGATTCCACTTGCCCATGTAAAAGGGTCATCTGGCTTTAAAAATATAGCCTCTATTGATAATAAATCCTTTGCAATTTTTGTTTCTAAATTTTCCATAATAATCGTTTCCTTTCTTTTTTTGAAAATTATCTCTTTTTATTTTTTCAGGACCGTCCCTCTTTTCTTTCTTCCAGGACCGTCCCCGTTTTTTTGATTCTTTACTAAATTTAGCAGAATTGTTCTTTGCATAATTTGTAGGCTTGTACTGGATCTTCGGCTTGAGTTATTGGTCTTCCTACTACTATGTAGTCTGAGCCTAGCTCTTTAGCTTTTGCTGGTGTTGTTATTCTAACTTGATCTCCTGCATCTTTTGCAGCAAATCTTATTCCTGGTGTTACTGTTATAAAGTCTTTTCCACATCTTTGTTTAACTGCTTGTACTTCTAGTGGAGAGCATACAACTCCGTCTAGTCCTGCTTTTTGTGTATTTTCTGCATAATGCATTACTACATCTTCTATTGGTTTATTTATTAATAGCTCTTTTTCCATTCTTTCTTGACTTGTTGATGTAAGCTGTGTAACTGCTATAAGTAAAGGTCTTGTTCCATCTTCTTTAGTTAAACCTTTTAAACCAGCTTTCATCATATCAATTGTTCCAGCTGCATGAACATTTGTCATATCTACATCAAGATTTGCTAATGATTTCATTGCTTTTTCTACAGTATTTGGAATATCATGAAGTTTTAAGTCTAAAAATATCTTATGACCTCTTCTTTTAATTTCCTTTACTATCTCTGGTCCTTCTGAATAAAAAAGTTCCATTCCTATTTTTAAAAATAATTTTTCTCCTTCAAACAAATCAAGAAATTTAAATGTTTCTTCTTTGTTTTTAAAATCACATGCTATTATAACGTCTTTTCCCATATTAATCTCCTTTTTCCTAAATATCTATATTAATGTGCCATTCCAATAACATCAGTTAATTTTTCAATTCCATACTTATCCATAACCTCAGGTAGATTTTCAATTATTTCTTTGCATACATATGGATTTTTTAAATTAGCAGCTCCAATTTCAACTGCACTTGCACCTGCAAGCATCATTTCAATAACATCTTCTGCAGATGAAATACCTCCAACTCCAATTATTGGGATATTTACTGCTTCATAAACTTGATATACCATTCTTAATGCTACTGGAAAAATTGCAGGACCTGAAAAACCTCCCATTTTATTTGCTATTACAGACTTTTTAGTTTTAAGATTTATTCTCATTCCAAGCATTGTATTTATTAAAACAATGCCATCTGCTCCACCTTCTTCACATGCTTTTGCAATTTCAACAATATTTGTAACATTAGGTGTAAGTTTTACATATACAGGTTTTGTAGTAACTGCTTTGACCGCTTTTGTAACCTCTTTAGCAGATTCAGGATTTGTTCCAAAAGCCATTCCACCATTATGGACATTTGGACAGCTGATATTTACTTCAATAATTTCAACTTGATCTTCTTTGTCAATTTTTTTGCAACATTCCACATACTCATCAATTGAAAATCCACTTATATTAGCTATTAATGGATTTTTAAAACATGCTTTTAACTTAGGAAGTTCATTTGAAATAACTGAATCAATGCCAGGATTTTGAAGTCCTATTGAATTTATAAGACCTTCTTTACATTCAGCAATACGAGGCAATGGATTGCCATATCTCGCATCTTTCGTTGTTCCCTTAAATGAAATAGAGCCCAATATATTTATATCGTAGAATTTAGTAAATTCATATCCAAATCCAAATGTTCCACTTGCGGGAATAACAGGATTATCAAGTTTTACGCCACTTAAAGTTACTTTTAATCTATCATTTTTTACCATATTACTTCCTCCTTTTTAAAAACAGGACCATCTTTGCAAACTCTTTTGTATCCATTTTTGGTTTCAATTGTACAACCCATACAAGCACCAAATCCACATCCCATACGCTCTTCTAGGCTAACTTGTCCATGTATATCCGATATGGATATACATATAGCTTTTAACATTGGCATCGGACCACATGCATAAAAATATGAATATCCATTTAAATTTTTGATAATATCTGTTACAAATCCTTTAGTTCCATAACTTCCATCTACAGTTGAAATATAAACATCTACGCCCAAATCTTTAAATTCTTTTTCAAAAAAAACATCTTCTTCTGTATTAAAACCAAGTACTACAATTGGCTTTTTTCCAGCATTTAAAAGCTTTTTACATAAATTATACATAGGTGGAGTTCCAACGCCACCTCCTATTAATAATGGATTATCGCCATCGCAGTTTATGTCAAATCCATTTCCTAAACCAGTCAAAATATTTAATACTTTGCTGGGTTTTAAATTAGACATAAAATCTGTTCCATTTCCCACAACTTTATATATAACTGTAATTGTTTTGTCATCATAATCACAAATAGAAATAGGTCTTCTTAAATAAAAACCTTCAAGCTCTATGTTAATAAATTGCCCTGGATTAGTAATTGATGACGTATCTCCTTCTAATATCATTTTGAATACATCTTTGGCAATTTTTTTGTTTTCTATTATTTTATATTCCAATATATTTTCCAATTATCTCATTCCTTCCGTTTTTGGGGACGGTCCCTGCTTTTTCGCATTTAAGGACCGTCCCTCTTTTTTTGCTTTTCTTTTCAAGGACCGTTCCTCTTTTTTTGCTTTTCTTTTCAAGGGCCGTCCCTCTTTCTTTACTCTTTTTTTTTCAAGGACCGTCCCTCTTTTCTTGCTCTTCTTTTTTCAAGGACCGTCCCCGTTTTTTATGTCTTTAAAGTTTCTATTTTCTTACTCTTAAGCTAAGTTCGGCAGGACCGTCCCCATATACAACTTTACCGGAGCAGATTGTCATTTTACATTTGCCATATACATGATTTCCATCAAATGGTGTTGCTTTTCCCATTGATACAAATGTTGATGAATCTATGTCGTATTGCTCTTTTAAATCATATACTGTTAAATCAGCTGTTTGTCCTTCTTTTATTTCTGTTCCTATTTTGAATATTTTTCTTGGATTTGTATTCATTAAATCTATTAGTTTTTCTAATGTTATTATTCCTGGTTTTACTAGATTTGTATATAATACTGGAAATGCTACTTCTAATCCTACAACTCCCATGCTACTTCCTGCTAAACCTTTGCTTTTTTCTTCTGCTGAATGTGGAGCATGGTCTGTTATTATCATATCTATTGTTCCATCTTTTATTCCTTCAATTAAAGCTAATCGATCTTCTTCTGAACGAATAGGTGGATTCATTTTAAATCTTCCATCTTCCTGTAAATCCATGTCATTTAATGTTAAATAATGAGGTCCTGTTTCACATGTTATGTTTACACCTTCCGCTTTCGCTTTACGAATTATATCAACACTTTCTTTTGTTGATATATGACATACATGATAATGACAACCTGTTTTTCTTGATAACTCTATATCTCTTTTTATTGGACCCCATTCGCTTTCAGAACATATTCCCTTATGATTATGTAGTTTTGCATATTGTCCATCATGTATATATCCGCCATTTAAAAGACTATTATCTTCACAATGTGCAACAATCATTTTATTGAGACTTTTAGCTTTTTCCATAGCTGTAAGCATCATTTGCTCATTTTGAACACCATGTCCGTCATCTGAAAAAGCAATTACATAGTCAGCAATTTCATCTAAATCCGCAAGCTCTTCACCTTTTTCACCTTTAGTTATTGTTCCATATGGATACACATTTATCTTTGCATCTTTTTTTATTGCATCAAGCTCTACTTGCAAATTTTCCATACAATCTGGTGTTGGATGTAAATTTGGCATAGCACATATACTGGTGTAACCTCCTTTTGCTCCAGCCATACTTCCAGTTGCAATTGTTTCCTTATAAATAAAACCAGGTTCTCTTAGATGTGTATGAACATCAATTAAACCTGGTAATAAATACATATTATTTAAATCATAAACTGCATCGATATCTTTTGATTCGATGTTTTCAGAAATTCTTGTTATTGTAGATTCGTTTATTTCTACATCACATTTTTGAAATTTGCCATTTGTAAATACCATTGCATTTTTTAATAACATTTTCAAATTCCTCCTTTTGTATTTTTATTATCATATATAAGCAGATTTTGTTTGTCAATATTTTATAATAAAAATTTTTAATTTCTAATTTTGGGGACGGTCCTTGTATTTATTTTTCCAGGACCGTCCCCATTTTCTTCTTTCCAGGACCGCCCCTCTTTTTCCTCCTCCAGGACCGTCACATTTTTTTGTTTCTTCGTTTACTTATTTTACATAATGTGGTATAATTATTATATAAAATTCTTTTTTATCCTCAAATGACAATTGGCATTTTTCTTTTGGGGTTTCATATATAATTTTGTTTCATCAGTAAAGATTGGAGGAATATGATGAAAAAGATTCTTGGCTATTTCAAGGGCGAAAGAAAGATTTGGGCGTTTATTGCTCTTATTATTTCGTCTACCTTCTGCAATATCGCAGATCCATATCTAAATGGTCTTTTGGTTAACTCGCTTTCTGAGAAAAGATTTTTGGATATGATTGGGTTTTCGATTTTAATTGCAGTAGTTTCTATTGCACTTGCTGCAATGCGGTATGGCATTAATTATATTGCTGTATCAGTAGAGACTTCAGTTTCTAAAAAACTGGAATCAGATTTGTGTCGGAAGACACTTAATATCAAGGAAGTCTTTTTAAAAGATTTCAAATCTGGCGAACTTTCGAGTATTGCTAAGGATGATCCTTCTAAAATGCTTTCTGACTGCATAAAGGTATTCATGGCAGGATTTGGTATTTTGTCTTCAGTTACTGTTGCAATCTATGTTGCCTTTCTTAATTTCTGGTGTTTTTTGTTGTACTCCATATTTTTTATCATCATTTTTGCGTATCAAAAAATATCTTTAAAACAGGAGCAGAAAAACAAAATAGCAGAAAAATCTAAGAATGACTCTGCAAAAAGCATTGTAAATCAAATTTTTCGAGGAATTGCTGACATCAAGATATTAAATCTGAAAGATGCAATTTTGGACAAATATGTCAATATTCTCGATTCCGAAATTAATTCACAAAAAGAGCAAGAAAAAACAAAATCTTGCAATAGATTATTTTGTAATGTAGCCTACCAAGTATATACACTATTTTTTATGTTGTTAGGAGTATTTCTGCTTACAACAAATAAGATTTCTATTCAAACTTTTATAACAATCTATTTGTATAGATCATATATGTATAGTTTGTTATTTGATGTTGCAGAAATGAGATCAAATATAGTTGATATAAAAACACTTGCTGGACGTATAAACAAAATTCTATCTATTGATGAAAATAAAGTGGAAAGTTTTGGAAATATTACTAGCATATCAGCAAAAAACTCAATTGAATTTTCTAATGTTTCTTTTTCATATGATTCTGGTGAATTATTGAAAAATATTTCATTGAAAATTCATCAAGGAGAAATCATTGGACTTGTTGGAGCAAGCGGATCTGCAAAAACAACATTGATTAAGCTTCTTAGTAGACAGCTCGATCCTTGTAGTGGAGAGATTTATGTAAATGGACACAATATCAAAAATTACTCTTATAAAGGTTATACAGATATTGTTTCAGTTGCTTCTCAACAACCATTTGTATTCTCTTGCAGTATTCGAGAAAATTTACTAATGGTAAAGCCCAATGCTACAGAAGCAGAAATGTGGCATGCATTGGAAAAGACAAGAATTATTGGCTATGTAAAAAGCTTAAAAGATGGGCTTGATACAGTCATCAATGAGTCATTAAATCTCTCTGGTGGCCAATTACAGAGAATTGCACTGGCACGGCTCTTCCTTAAGAATACACCAATAATAGTCCTCGACGAAGCAACAGCAGCTTTGGATAATAAGACCCAAGCAGAAATCACCAAGATGATCCATGCCGAATCATATAATCATATCTTCGTAATTATTGCACATAGAATTGAAGCAATTAAATCCGCTAACAAAATTATATTTATGAAGAATGGAAAAATTGCTGGTGAAGGAACTCACCAGGAGTTGCTTGCAAAAAATAGTGACTATGTCGCTTTGACAAGTAACAAATAGCCAAAACTAAGAGACAGATGTATATTTTACATCTGTCTCCGTTAGTTAATCACTTTTCTTTACAAGCTTGGCATTTGAGAACCTGCACTTTATGTAATCATGGTTTCTTAATTTACTTTTTTTTGCACTATTTACAAAAACCAACTTATCTTCTAATTCATCAATTTCTATTGGAAAAAACATGGAAAAGTTTTTATCAGATGGAATAAGCAATCCTTTGCCTCCTTTTGAGAAAATTTCTTCCAGATTTTTATTTTTTATCCAATCGCCATTGATTATCCGAATATATTTGGTTGTTATATGTCCTTTTTCTTGTTCATCGTACTTTTCAACAATAAACAAAACCGGAATCAAATCATCAATGTTAAATTGCTGAATTCTTCCAAATGCATAACCAAATGTCATAGCGCAAAATATAACTACTGCCAATTTGAACATATGGAACCTCCTTTATGTCCTTATACGAAAACTTTATTTCGTTTTCGTTTTTTGTGTTTGACTTATGATATGGATTTAATTATACTTTGTTTTACATAATATGTAAATAGTTTTGTGCATTTTTTCTACAAATTTTTACAAAAAATACATATTATTATAAAATTACTTCCTCTCTTTTGGTGGACGGTCCTTGATTTAATATTTCCAGGACCGTCCCTCTTTTTCTTCTTGCAGGACCGTCCCCCTTTTCTCTGCGTTTCTATTCTACACTTTTTAGACTTTCTATCATGTCTATTTTCTTTAGGGCGAAGTATGTTGCTATATTTACTATTATGCTGAAGCCTGCTGTTAGTGCTATTGCGTATATGTAGCTTATTGGTTCTATTGTTGGTTTGAATCTTAGCATATTTATTTCGCATGTTTTTAGAATAAATGCGTTTAGGAAATAGCCTCCTATTAAGCCTAGTATTGTTCCTATTATTGTTAATAGTATTGTTTCTCTTGCTACATATGAATATACTTCTTTGTCATAAAAGCCTAGTACTTTTATTGTTGCGAGCTCTCGTATTCTTTCACTTATATTGACATTTTGTAAATTGTATAATACTACAAATGCTAGTAATCCTGCTGATACTATTAAGATTATTACAACATAATTTAATGAGCTCATCATATTATCTATCTGACTTGTTAAATTACTTATTACACTTACACCTGAAACCTCATTATCATTCATTATTGCTTTTGATAATTCATTTATTTTTTCTTCTGATAATTCTTTATTTTTTGTAAATAATATATTAGTACTGTAATCCTTTTTGAATAGATTTTGATATGTTTGCTTTGACATATATGCATAATGATATACATAATTTTCAACAATATTAGAAACTTTAACATCTATTTCATTGTCGTCTAAATCTTTTATTTTTACTGTATCTCCTTGTTTTACATTTAAAAGTTGTGCTACTTTATCTGTTATACAAATTTCGTTTTCTTTTAAACTTACTTGATTTTTTGTTTTGACATCTTTTATATTTATTAATCCTTCAAGTTTATTTTCATCATCTGGAACTATCATTATTAAACTTTCAGATTTATCATCTTTTTGAGCTGTTACTGATGTCATATATGTTGCTACAACCTTTTCAATTTCGTCTTTATTTTTTAGCACTTGAATATATTCATCTTTTTGATTTTCATCATTTCCACTTTTTAATGTAATTTGCATATCATAATTAAATACATTTTCATATTCTAGTGGGATTATACTTTTTATTGTATTTTTTAATCCAAATCCAGTTACAATAAGAGCTGTACATCCTAATATTCCTATTATTGTCATTAAAAATCTCTTCTTATATCTAAATATATTTCGAACTGTAACTTTTCTTGTAAAAGACAACCTTTTCCATATAAATGGTATATGCTCTAACAATACACGCTTTCCTATTTTTGGAGATTTCGGTCTCATTAAAGTAGCTGGAGTATTTCCAAGCTCTTTTAATGCAGAATATATTGTTGCGCCTATTATACAAATACTTATAAGACCTAATCCTAACATACCATAAAACGTATTAAATTCAGCTTTAAATACGGATATTTGGTACATCATTTGGTACATTTTAAATATAATTGTTGGAATTAAAACAAAACCTACACACATACCCAAAATTCCACCTATTACTGTGGCTAATGTTGCATAAATTACATACTTACTTATTATTTGAAATTTATTATATCCTAATGCCTTTAATGTTCCAATTTGAGTTCTTTGCTCTTCTACCATTCTTGTCATTGAATTTAATGATATTAATGTTGCTACTATAAAAAACACAATTGGAAAAACATTTCCTAAATTTTTTATACTATGCGTATCTTGAATATAACTGTTATATCCATCATTATTATATCTATCAAAAATGTACCATTTTGGACTTTCTATATCTGCAATTTTTGATTTAGCATCAATTAATTCTTTTTCAGCATCATTAATTTTTTGATTATATTCATTTTTACTCTTTTCAAGCTCTTCTTCACCATTTTTTATTTTTTCTTTAGACTGTTCAAGCTCTTTTTTAGCATTTTCTATTTTGGTTTGAGCCTCTTTTTTACTTGCGTTTAAGGTGTTTTCTTGTTTTTGTAATTCTTTTTTTCCATTGCTTATTTGATTTTTAGCTTTTTCAATTTCACTTTTTGCTGTTGAAATTCCGGATTCAATCGATTTAATGCCAGATTCCAGCTCATTTTTATTTTTATTTAACTCATTCAGTTGTTGTTCAAGTGATGATTTAGTCTGCTCTAATTGTTTTCTTTGATCAGCTGGCAAATTATTATTTTTTAGTGATTCCACAATATTTTTATAATTTGCATTTATTTTATCTATTCCACTATTTACATCATTTAATTTTGTATTTAAATCATTTTTTTGTTTTTCATATTCTTCAATTTTCGAATTAACTTCTTTTTCCTTACTTGATAGCTCATTTTCAGATTTACTTATTTCTTCTTTAGCAGATTTTATTTGTTTTTCGGCAGATGAAAACTTAGATTCCGCTTCTTTCTCATTTTTACTAATTTTCGCTTCTGCAGACTCAATTTTCTTTTTTCCATCATTAAGCTCTTTTTCCGCATCATCAATTTTAGTTTGACCATTTTGCTTTTCTTCATTAAAAGTTTGCTCTGCATCATTTAATTTATTTGTAGCAGATGTAATTAATTGATTATATCTAGCTTGTTCCCTTTGGTCTTTAATTTTTTCAACATTATCAGTTATATTATCTATATAATTTTCATATTCATCTGTTGAAGTTGTATATTCATTTGCATTTTTTACTTTTGCATATATTCGTGTGTATATATCATTTGCATTAATATTTTTATCAGATATATACATAAAATAATCAACAGATCCAGAGCCTAAATTACTTGTTCCTCTGTTTCTTGATATATATAATGGACTTTTTACAGTTCCAACTATTTTTAACTTATTTTGCTTTAAATAATTAACTTTATCACCATTATCATTTGTAGAATCTTCAACTTTTAAATCTATATAATCACCAATTTTTTTATTTTTCGTTTTCAAAAAACTATCTTCCACAACACATTCATCTTCATTTATTGGAAGATTTCCTTCTAAAACTACCGGAACATTTATATTATTTGCACATAATAATTTCACAACAATTTCTTCATTGTCATTTTCAATTATGGCATCTTTTTCATATGTTCCTTCAACTTGATCTATTCCATCAATTTTAGCAATTTCATTTAAATCATCATTAGTTAATCCCAATGTAGATACAATTTCTAAATCATATATGTTTTGCTCTTTATAATATCTGTCTATTGTATCAATCATATCTGGTGAAGTTGCTTTTATACCAGCAAAGAATCCCACTCCTAAAAATGCCATCATTAATATAGAAATAAATCTTTTTAATGTATTTTTTATTTGTTTTACGCTATCTTTAACTAAAGCTCTTTTCATAAACACACTCCTTTACCATTCAATTTCTTCAATTGGCTTAGGATTTGGATTTATTTCCATACTTTCAACACTACCATTTTTAAATCTTATAATTCTATCTGCCATAGGAGCTAATGCGCCATTATGTGTTATTATTAAAACTGTCATATTTTCTTTTCTTGCAGTATCTTGCAATAATTTTAATATCTGTTTACCAGTTTTATAATCTAAAGCACCTGTTGGTTCATCACATAAAAGCAATTTAGGATTTTTAGCTATAGCTCTTGCAATAGCAACTCTTTGCTGTTCTCCACCTGAAAGTTGTGATGGAAAATTATTTTTTCTGTCTTTTAGGCCAACCTTTTCTATAACTTCATCTACATTTAAAGAATCATTACAAATTTCAGTCGCCAATTCAACATTTTCCTTTGCAGTTAAATTTTGAACTAAATTATAAAATTGAAATACAAAACCAATATCATTTCTTCTATATTGTATAAGCTCTTTATTTTTTAGTTTCGTTACATTTTTTCCATCAACCAAAACAAGACCACTTGTTGCTGAATCCATACCACCTAATATATTTAAAGTAGTAGTCTTTCCAGCACCAGATGGTCCAACAATTACAACAAGCTCTCCTTTTTCAATTTCAAAATTTGTATCATCTAGAGCCTTTATTGTAATTTCTCCCATTTTATATTCTTTAATAACATTTTTAAATTCTATATATGCCATATTGCACCTCTTTTGTAATTTTTTTATATTGTATATTTATTTTAGTAAAATTTCAATAGTGCTTTTTTCTGTTCTTGTGACTAGTATTTATAATATGTAAACAAGCTATTAATTTTGGATAATTCTTAAATTATTAAAAAATGTTGGAGTTTTATCCCCAACATTTTTGTAACTAATTTTTACATTTTCTTATTTATCAAAAACTAAATTTTTCCATTTAATTTCTATAACTTTTTTCTCATCTTTGCTGAATTTGAATTCATAATTTCTATATACTTCTTTAGATTTATATGTATATTGATCATAATTTGTTCCTTCATATATCTCTTCAGTTTCCCCAAATACTTTTTTTACATCATCAAGTGAAGATCCTAATTTTAATCCTCCGACAACTTCAACATCAGCTAATTTACTGTCATATTTTAAATTATCTTCATCTAAGTCAAATCCTCCTATAGATGTATCTGGAACTTTTACTGCAGAACTTTCTGTATTATAAGGTGTTACATAAAAAGACGTTTTTTTATCTGCAGTTTGTATATATCCTGCACCAATCATATATTTATTTGCTGGAACATCTTCTGTTTTTTCTCTTTCTCTTACAACTAAATCTGTTTTTTCTTCTATACTAGAAATTTTATCTCCTGCATTAAATTTCTTTCCATCATATATAAAATAATATGAATCATTATCATTTACTGGATCTTTTGATTCTTTTTGCTCTTCTTTTACATTGCTATTGTTTTCTGCGTCCTTTGCTTCATCTTTTTCTTTGTTTCCGCATCCTGAAAATCCAAATAAGCTAACTGCTAATATTGCAATTATACCTAATATTGAAATAAATTTTTTCATTTTTCTTCCTCCTTAAATTTTTTACTTTTGTAGTTTATCATACCATTTAATTGATGTCAATAGATTTAATTTTTTAGTATATTTTTTTTATTTTTATTTATACTAATTTTATAAATTATTATTTCACAAGGAGATTTTTTTATGAAAAAACTATGTTTTATTTTTTTACTTACTGTTCCTTTAGTTCTTCTAGTTGGATGTAATACTGTTTCAAAAAATGATAGTAATGCAGGGCAAAATTTCCAGGCTGAGAGAACTGGTAGTGTTTCTAATGAGCAATCTGTTAATAATAGCTCTGTTAATGAAAATAATAATAGTGTGACAGAAAATGAAACTGATCAAAATGCTGTTCAAGAACCTCAGCCTACTGAACCTCCGGCTAATGAACCTGCTAAGAGCGAGCCTGTTGAAACTGTTTTGGCTGAATTTTCTACTACAATTAAATCTAGGGCTTCTAATAGATTGAATAATATTCAAATAACTTGTTCTAAATTAAATGAAACTACTGTTGAATCTGGTAAGAGTTTTTCTTTTTGTCAAACAGTTGGTAAGGCAACCGAAGAAAAAGGATATAAAAAAGCAGATGTTATTGTAGACAAGCAAGTTACTCAAGCATTAGGTGGTGGAAATTGTCAAGTTAGCTCTACTTTATATAATGCTATTCTTAAAGTTTCTGACTTTAAAGTTACAGAGCGACATCCTCATGGAAAAAAAGTTAATTATGTTCCTGAAGGAAAAGATGCTGCAGTTTCTTATGGTAGTAAAGATTTAAAATTTGTTAATAATACTTCTAATACAATAAAAATTTATGCTAGCACAGATAACAAAAAAGTAAGCATAAAAATTGTTTCTGTAAAATAATTTTTTAGACATTTTTAAAACATTTTTTAATATATTTTATTAAAGATGAATTTTTTTTATTGGAGGTAACATTAAATGTATATAAAAAAGTTCACACTAAAAACATTATATTTGTTTATAGGTTTAAGTGTCTTATTTAATTATAATATTATAGTATTTAGTGCAGATACGTACAAATGGTCTACAACACCAGATTCGCTTGAAACTTCTACTAGTACTTCTGAGCCAATTACACCAAATAACGCTCTTAACTTACAATCTGGTGCAGCAATTTTAATTGACCAAAACTCTGGTCAGGTATTATATGAACATAACAGCCACGAGCAACTTCGTCCAGCAAGTGTTACTAAAGTTATGTCTATTCTATTAATTATGGAAGCATTAGATTCTGGTCAAATTTCTTTAGAAGATAAAGTTCCTTGCAGTGAAAATGCAAGCTCTATGGGTGGATCTCAAATATGGCTTACACCTTCTGAAACTTTAACAGTTAATGAAATGATTAAATGCATGTGTGTTGTTTCTGCTAATGATTGTACTGTTGCAATGGCAGAATATTTATGTGGAAGCACAGATGCTTTCGTTGCTAAAATGAACGAAAGAGCCAAAGAGCTTGGAATGAATGATACGCATTTTAAAAATTGTCATGGTATTGATGAAGATGGTCATGTAACAAGCGCTTACGATATTTCGGTAATGTCCAGAGAACTGTTAACTAAACATCCTAATATTACAAAATATACTACAATTTGGATGGATAGTATTCGTGATGGAAAATCTGAACTTGTTAATACTAATAAATTAGTACGAAATTATGAAGGATGTACAGGATTAAAAACTGGCTCTACAAGTCTTGCTTTATATAATTTATCTGCAAGTGCAACTCGTAACAATTTAAGTTTGATTGCAGTAATAATGAAAGCTCCTACAACAGCTTTAAGATTTTCAGAAGCAAAAGCTTTACTTGACTATGGTTTCAATAACTATTCCACTTCTGAACTTGCAAAGGCAAATGATATTGTAAAAACTATTTCTGTTGAAAAAGGTGTTGAAAATACTGTAAATGCTGTCTTTTCTGAAAATAAATGTTGTCTTGTATCAAAAGGTCAAGAATCAAGAATATCACAACAAATAAATATTCCTGACACATTAACAGCTCCAATAAGCAAAGGACAAAAAATAGGTGAAATTTGCTATTATTTAGACACTGAATTAGTTGGCAAAGTTGATATTGTGAGTGATAGGGATATTGGGAAAAATAATTTTATGAATATGAGTGCTTTGCTTATAAAGAAATGGTTTAGTCTGCTTAGAACATAAAATGGTTGTCAATGGGGACGGTTCTTTTTGACAACTTTAGGCATACATTTTGGATGTAGCTTTAAAGTTGTCAAAAAGAACCGTCCCCATTGACAACCATTGACACTCTTCAAAAAATAAAACATATCTATATAGATATGTTTTATTTTTTCATCATTATTTTCTTCTTTTTAATATTATTATAACTACTATCACAATTATTAATATAATCACTACAGCAACTATTAGGATTTTAACATTTATATTTTCTCTTCCCTGTAATTTTAAACTTTCACTATTAACTGTTATATCTTCATCTTTTGAATTTTGAGCAATTATATTATTTAATTTGACTTCTGTACTTTCAACATTCTTCAATACTTTAAATTTTATTTTCATTATTTTTCCATCATTTGGATTAGTTGTTATAGCTGAAATTTTAGAATCTTGTATTAATACTATACCAGAAACCCAATTACTATCTACTTCTGTTTTCGCAATGTTTTCTTCTCTTTCATCTCTTATTATTTCTAATACATTTTTATCATATTCTAAAATGCCTGATATTGCATATATATCATTTGATTGTATATTTTTTCCGCTAATACTAAGTTCTACTTCGTCACCTTTTTTTACTGCAGTTGAATTAACAGAAATCGATAAATTAACTGACTGTTTTTTATCAGCCTCTACTACACTTCCAAATAAAATCAACGATAACATTATCATTGATAAAACTATTAAAAAATTTTTCTTTTTCATAAATATCCTCCTTTATTTATTTTTATATTTTACATATCAACTTTCTTCTTTTGTAACAGTAAGCTTTTAAAAACACAAAAAATATATTTTTTTCACTTTTTTTTAGTGCTCTATTCTTTTGCCTAATTACTTTTATACTATATTCTTTCTTAATTTTATTTTCATTAACTTTCAACATTGCTTTTTTGTTCCCTCCTCTTTTACTTGATTCTATATTAATTACTTTTATGAGTCAACATTTTTTTATTTTTCAAAAAATGTCAATATCAATGAAGCTTTTTGATAATCTCAAAATTCCAAAAAAGAAACATACTAAAATTTGTCAAAGGCTTTATCTATATTGACACATAAAACAAAAGAGAGAATTTAAACTTCTCTCTTTATAATTAATTACTCTTATAAATTGTATTAATTTAAATGTCCATAACTTATAACTATTTTAGTAACTTTTCCTGACGAAATAGTTATAAATATTTTACTTTTGTTATTTACATTATAAACTGGATCGTCACCTTTAAACCCAATTGTAACTATTTTAGTACCATCTGATTGCTCATTATCAATTGCAAGTATTGAATCTTTTGTATATGCAGATAATACTTCAGATTCTGTTGATCCTATTGTTATACCTCTTGCTGTTTTTATGCTATTTTTTGTCCATGTTATACTACTTAGTGTTCCTTCTCCATCTTCACTACGGTATTCTAATTCTAGTCCTAAATTGTCATATTTACTTTGATTTACAATATCTCCTGTTGCATCTTCATTTATTGTTTTATGATCTGATGGTTCATCTTTTATAATCTTAATAACGTCTTCTCCAAACATACCAAGTTTTAATCCATTACTTGCTACTACATCATTATCTGAAAATTCTTTTACCGTTATTTTTTTATTATTAATTTCATTATTCGTTTTATTATTTTTTTTATCATTTATTACTTCGTTTAAAGAATTGCTCTTATCTTCATTATTAACAGCAGCAATTTTATTTTCTAGTTCAGCAATTTTCTTGTTTGATTCTTCATTATTTTTATATAAAAAATATCCTCCACATATGATTCCTCCTATTAGTAGTACAATCACTAATATTAATATAATCTTTCCTGCTTTTTTCATTATAAAATTCCTCCCTTTTAATTTTTGCTTTTGTTTTTAAATTTTTATAAAAATTATATAAATAAAATATATCAAAAGTACAAAACACTTGTCAACTAATAAAACTCATTTTATCATATTCATTTTCTATCTATCTGTTCTAGTATTATTAAATAACTATAAAACAATCCAATTTTGTCAATGGGGAAGGTTGTCAATCCTTTGACACATAATTTTTATTTACAAATCTAATAATTTTAATGAACTACTTAATTCAAATACATTTTCATTATTCTCTGTATTATCATAATAATCCTCTAAACTTAAATTATCACTTATCTTTTTTAAAGACATTACTGGTATTTTGAACATATCACCTATTACTGCTACTGAATGAAGTTCCATATCAAATGCTAAGTGCCCTGTTAAGTCAGTTTTTGTTACAAAACTTTCTGCTGAATAGCATTCTACTTTTTGTATTTCTGTATTTTTTATTAGCTCTAGCTCTTGATTTCCATAGTCTAGGAAACAGTATTTTTCTTCTCCTGGTATATTCCATTCGTAATTATATGATTTAGTTATATTTACCCAAGTTCCTATTTTTATGTCTGTTGAACCTGCATATCCTATATTTACTATTAAATCTGGTTTAATATTTTCACATAAATATTTTGTTAAATTTATTGCTGTTTTTTGTTTTCCTATTCCTGATATAAGTAGTGATATATTATTTTTTCTGAATATAGTTTCTGTAACTTTTTCTAATTTTAGCTCTTGTGCTATTGTCTTTGATTCTTTTTCCATTGCACACATTATTAATATTTCTTTCATTTATTTTTCCTCTCATACAAAGTTTAATTATCAATGTTCTAGTATTAGTTTAAAACATCATTTATCTTCTTAATTGTTTGATATTTTCTATTTCAAACATAAATACTATTCTTTACACATTTTAAAAATTTCTTTTAATCTTTCATCTTGTTTTGTTAAATACAAATAGCCTATTAAACCTTCAAAAGCTGTTGAATACATATAGTCTGCTGGATCTGCATTCTTTGGTAGATGATGATTTTCTGCATTTCTTCCTCTTCGCACAATTTCTAGCTCTTTTTCTGTTAGATTTTTTTCTATTCTTTTTAATATATCGGCTTGTGCTTTTGCCTTTACATATTTAATTGTTTCAATATGTAGTTTATGTGGTTTTAATTTTGTTTTATTTACTAGGTCTGTTCTTATATATAATTCATAAATACAATCTCCAACATATGCCCATGTTAATGGTGATAACATATTTATTTCTTCTAGAGATTTTGCTCTTTCTATTAAATCTTCCAATAGTTCCTCCTTAAATTTTAACTTTTTCAAGTGTTATTTTGCCTAATTTTCCGCTTCTAAACTCGTCCAATAATATTCCTGAAACTTTTTCATAATCAACTCGTCCACCAGATATTATTGCACCTCTTTTTGTACCGATTAGCTCAAATATTTCTAAATATTTGTCATTTTCATCTATGTCGTCTGATTGATTCATTATTTCATCAATTTTATTATCTAATTTATATCTTTCAGAAAGATTTTGTTTATAATTTTTTACCAGATATTTTAATAGTGAAAATGCTATTTCTGTTTTTTCTAAAATATCGTCTTTTATTGTTCCAGTAAATGCTAAATTTGTTGCAACTTCTTCGCTTCCTAGTTTTGGCCATAATACGCCTGGAGTGTCCATTAGCTCTATCCCCTCATCTACACGAATCCATTGTTTTTGACGAGTAACACCAGGTTTATTTCCAACTTTTGCGGATGTTTTCTTTGAAATTCTGTTTATAAATGATGATTTTCCTACATTTGGAATTCCAAGCACTAATACTCTTATACTTCTTCCTGCTCGTCCCTTTTGTGCAGATTTCTCCTTTGTTTCAGCAGATACAGTATGGATTTTTTTAATTACTTCTCGTATTCCTTTGCCAGAGTTTGAATCTGTTATCACAGCTGGAATATTGTTCTTTTCAAAGTATTTTACCCAGTTTGCTGTTTGTGTATCATCTGCTAAATCTGCTTTGTTTAGTACTTCTATTTTATTTTTATTTTTTATGTATTCTTGGATATCTGGATTTTGACTTGAAATTGGTATTCTTGCATCTAATACTTCTACTACTAGGTCTACTAATTTTAAGTCTTCTATTATTTGTCTTTTGGTTTTGGCCATGTGGCCTGGGTACCAGTTGATATTCATTTGGCTCTGTATTTTTTCTTTATTTTCGTTATTTTTCATTTCTTGTCTCTTTTTTCTTTTTTGATACATATCCATATTACTCTCCACCTTCTTCTATATTCAAATACAAATTTATTTCTTCTGTTGGTAATTTATCTAATACTTCTTTGGTTTTAGTAATAAATTACCCAGGGTAATTTGGCAACAAGTTGTTGCCATTTTTCATCATCAGCGTATTCTTCATAAAATAATCTCTTTAACCTTCTGTTTCTTAAAAATCTCTTTATTTTTTAGTACTGTTAACTAAATTCATTTTAATAATTTGTATTTCTACACAAATGATATGGGCTTACTATATTTTTTACTTTTTTTGAATAAGTAAATAAATAATCATTTATATCTATTGCTTTAACCTCTTTTAATTTACTTTTAATATAATTAATCACTACTATTTGACTAGCTCTAATTTCAACTTCATATTTTGAAGAAATATCTAATTCTTGTTTTGTATCTACTATATTTGATAATTCATAATCATATTCTATAATACCAAGTGCACGTAGAGTTTGTGGTATTTTGTAATCAGCGCATCCTGTTAAATTAGAATAGTCTACTTTAATATTCTCTAAATATTCTCTTATATGTAGGATATCTGATGTTAAAAGTTGAGCTAGTTTGTAAAAGTATATTGTTTTACCATTATATGTTCTTTCATCTTTGAAAGTTTCAAAATTATTAACTATCACATCGAATAATTCGATATCTAAAGATATATTTTTAATATAATCATAAAAATTACCATTCATTTTTTCATTTACAACCTTGCTTACTTCAGTTATAGTTTCATATCTCTTTTTTAATAATGGGATATCTACATTTCCTTTTAATAAATGCTTAAATTCATCAAATGATATTTTAGTAAAATCAACATTATTTGATGTTTTCACATAATTAATCATAATATATAAAAGAGCATCACTTCCATCCTTACAGCCTTCTTCTGTTTCCATAGTCCATTTAGGATCTCCCCAAAATGAATAACAAATACATTCAAAAAATAATAATAAATTTACAATTGTTTCTATATCTAAATCTAATAAATTATAAGGATTATACATTAACCAATTTCTTAAATTATTACAATCAATATTTTTTATAAATTTGTCAAGTCTACAATAATTTATTTTTACATGCTCACTACTATTCATAACAAATCTACAAGTATTTTTTATTTCACCTAACATCATATTTTACAATCTTCCCTTTTTATATTTTAACTTTATTTTTAACTTTTATATTTATAAAAAATTCTTAATAGCTCTTTTAACACTTTACCATTATAACACAAAAGAGAGGATTTGAAAATCTTCTCTTTGCATTTAGTTTGTCACATCTTTCCTTATTTAATTAATCCACCATTACATCTCAATTCATATATTTTCTTATCATTTTTATAAATTTTCTCAACACCAGCAAAACAATTAATATCTCCTGTAACTTCAAATAAATATTTATATTCTCCATTAATAAATTCTTTTGGACCTCTTACTGGTATTATAGTTTTATCCTTACCAACATTCATTAAAGCTGGACGTAATGCATTATCCATTGCCTCTTCTCCTAAACTTTCATCTAATGTTACTCCATAATAATTCATAGCCCAATAAGTTTGATTATCAATGTAAACAACTTCTTCTCCAATAAAATTAGTACCACCAAAATATGTATCATGGTAAACCATATTATCTTTTTTGTACTCGTAATCTTTTGAATTCTGTCTTGTGCTTTTTGCTTTTTCTATTGTTTCATTTGCATAAGTTTGTTTTTTTGCCTCTATTAAAAAATCTTCTATTTTAATCATTTTAAACTTCTCCTTTTTTCTACTAATTTTTCATATACATTTATTACAATCATAAAAATGTTAATATGAATCAGTACATATCAGCATATGGTTTATATAAATCAAAATTCTATCTATTTATTTTTTATTATATACATATTCTCCTTCTGTAATATATACACCACCACTAAATTCTTTTTCTAAATTTAAATTATTACTATATTCTTCAGCTGTAACTTCTTCCACAGTAACTGTTACCTCGTTATCTTTTAATTCTAGTATTGCTTTTCTATAATAGTGCTCATTATCTTCAATTACATTATTGTAATTTGAATCATCAACACCACTATAATAAAATACTGCTTTATTATTTTCAATCGGTAATGCTACATCATCTATTGATGCTATTCTATAAATAAACCATGTAAATACAATAACATTATTTTCTATACTTTTAATTTCTAATCCACTAGAATTACTTTCATTTTCCCATGTCCCATAATATTTAGAATATCCTACAGTATTTGTTTTATTTTTTGATTGGTTTTCTTCAACCTTATTGCTATTAGTATTTTCTGTTTTTTCTTCTTTCTTTACTGTATTCACTTCATTACTTTCTGTGTTAGAATTTTCTATTTTAGAATTTTCTTCCAATGAACTATTTTGTTTTTCACTTTTTATTGATGTAATTTCATTTTTTAATTCTTCAATTTTTCTTTTTGACTCTTCATTCTTTTTGTGTAAGTAGTATCCTCCAAATACAATTCCTCCTACTAATAAGATAATTACTAATACTAATACAATTACAATTTTTCCTGTCTTTTTCATTATATAACTCCTACCTTTCTTATTAAAATTTTAAATAAAATCTTTATTAAAAAAATTATTATTTATCTAAATAATTAATTTGACCATTTAATACATTTTTTTATCAGATTGACTACCATTAAGATAAGCTCTCTTCAAAATTCAAATCATTAAAACTATATCCCAGCTCTTTTAACTTATTATACACTATACTTGGAGAAATACCTAATAAAGTATTATAATCTCCTTCAATTTTATTAATAAATACAGAAGCCTTACCTAATGGAACAAATCCACAACATTTGAAGATTTTTTCTTCATTATTTACATACCATTCTGCTTCTTCATCTTTTATTTCATTAAAATATACGTTAACCTTAGAGCTTGAACATATTACTTTTTCTTTATATAAATCCATTAATGTTATTCCTGTATATGCTGTACATTTATTATTTGACAATTCTTTTAAATTTGAGTATGCTTCTTCTTTACTTTTGGGTTTCTCATATATTTTATTATTACTATATATGATAGTGTCTGCAGAAATAATTATTGCTTTATCCTTAATTTGTTTTTTGACAGATTTAGCTTTATTTAATGAAAGCTCTTCAACATATTTATCTGGTTCTGTTTGATTACTTTCTTCTGGCACATCACTTGTAATTACATCATATTTTAACCCTATCATATTAAATATGTCTTGCCTTTGTTTTGAGGCTGAAGCGAGTATTATTCTCATTTTATATCACCTACTACTTATTGTATTTTTTCAAAAATTCCTCTAATTCAGTTTCATTTTTAAATATTTTTTCAAATATGTTATATAAAGAATCAGTTGCTTCATACTCACCAATTGCATAACATTTTTTTCCTAAACCATATGCAATTCCAGATTCAATATGTGCAGCTTTTCCTGCTGGTAACACTAATAACAGGTTTTTTGAGCTTTTTTCTCCTTCTAAATCTGTTTTGAACAGATTTAAAACAGCATCACTTTTTAAATTTAATGACTCAAACTCTCTTTGTTTTTCTTCAGTAGTTTGATTTTCATTTCCAAATCCCCACTTATTTTCATTTTTTATAAAACAATAATATGATATATTATACTTATCAAAAATATTGCATATTTTTAATATATTTTCTCTATTTCTAGCTCTACCTGCTATAAAAAATTCATAATTATTACTCATATACTTTCTCCTTGCTTTAGCATTTTTACTTATTTTTTTATATTTTTGCTTGTAGATTAATTAAACAATATGTTATTTGTCCACGATTTAGCTTCTTCAAAAATTTTACTTGATTTTTCTCTTAAATAATTTGGATTTTTATATAATTTCTCTATTTCTTCATTTGAATAATTATTTAAAACATAATTAACAATTGTATATGCATATATATAACTTCCCTTATAATGACTAAAGTCATTTTTAAGTTTATCAAAATCACATTTATTTAAATCACTAATTTTGTAATTTTGATTTGCAAGATTAGTAGCTAAACCTTCAGAGAACCATATTATTTGCCTGTGATCATTATGATATACATGATGACATTGATGCACAATTTCATGTAACACAGTATCTTTTAAACTTTTTATATCAGCATCTTTATGTATCGTATATTTAATTTGATCTTCAATATTTAAAACTATTATAGTATTTGTTTCTGAACTAGAATTTCCACGGACATAATTTAATATTTCACCATATTTAGAAATAATAATTTCCTTGAAAGGTTTATAACTAAGAATTAATATTTTAATTTTGTTAGGCAATCTTTCTAGTTTAAAAAAATCCAATATTCTTTTTTCATTTTCTGCAATATGCTCTACAACTTCTTCAAAATAATCAAGTTGAATGTCACTTTCTATAATAAAATTTTCAAGCTCTTTTTTCATCATTTAATACCTCTATTTTTACCAATTTATATTAATTATATTTTTTTCAATCAAATTCACCACCAATATGTATATAAAATTCATTTGATGGATTACCTTGCAAGTCAGTTATTCCAATATTAACAAAACCTACAACCTTATATTTACTCAAAATTTTCATTTTTCTATATTACTTGAATTGTTATTAAAATATATTTCTTTTGTTATTAACAATTTTATAATTTTGTTCTATCAACTTTCTGTATTACATCAACTTCATCTTCAGTAGGTTCTTCCCATTTAGATTCTAACTTTTTCATTAATCCCTCATCTAAATAGAAATCAGAGCCACCATTACCATCTAATACTCTTTGATTTCTTTCTTCAATATTTTCTTTCCAAGTTTCATCATCAACACATACATAATGAATTTCACAATCTATTCCACTGTTTTTATAGTATTTTCTTATTTCTTTTCTATCTTTATGTGACCATAAACCTCTTTCAAAAATTACATTAGCACCTGCCTGTGCTATTTCTCCAACTTTTCTAGTTAGATATTTATTTAATCTTTCAGAGAATATACTATAAAATTCACCTTGTTCATTATTTATAAGTTCATAAGTGGCTTCATCTGGCGATATAATAACAGCATTTAAAGACTCTTTAATAGCCTTTGAATAATAACTTTTACCACTACATATTTTGCCACATACCAAAATCACTTTTCCCATATAATCACCTCTTTCGTTCTATATGCTTTACAACTTCTTCAAAATAATCAAGTTGAATATCACTTTCTATAATAAAATTTTTAAGCTCTTTTTTCATCATTTAATACCTCTATTTTTACCAATTTATATTAATTATATTTTCAAAAAAATAAACATTTTCAATCAAATTCAACTTCTGAAAAACTCTTGTTTTTATAAATTTACCACCAATATGTTTATAAAATTCATTTGATGGATTACCTTGCAAACAACCAATAAGCATTTTATTGCATCCAATTTTTCTTAATTCATTAATTCCAACTTTCATTAATTTTTTACCATATCCATATCCTTTATAACCATTAATTATATATAAAGAATAAATTTCACCACATTTACTATATGATGTATCATCAGTTATTCCAACACTAACAAATCCTACAACCTTATTATCTACCTCTAAAACAAATTGATGGTTATTTTCTTCATCAAAATTATTAAATGAATCAATGGCTCTTTGCTCCTCATTCGTGTATAAATTATTCAAAAACTCATCTGGTACAATCCCTTTATATGTTTCGTTCCATGCAACAGTTACAACCTGTGCAATATCTTTACAATCTTTTCTTTCTTTTTTTCGTATAATATAACTCATATTTTTTGACCTTCCTTTTGGCATTTTTATCATACTTATTTTTTATAAAGTAAAAGTAGACATTTATTTTTTTATTATTTTATTCAAACTCATATCTACTCAAACCTTTAACTGTAGGCTCTGTAATTATATTTCCCATATAATCATATCTAGAGCCGTGGCACGGACAATCCCACGTTTTTTCTAAGTTGTTCCACGATATTAAGCATCCTAAATGACCACAGTATGGTTTTACAGCAAAAATTTCACCATCTTGTCTTTTATAAATTCCAACTTTTTCTCCATCTATTTCAACTATTCCGCCTTCGCCTAATTTGATATCCTTAAATTCTGTGTTAATTGGTTTTAGTTTATTTAAAACCAATGAGTTTGTACTTTCTTTTATCATATTTCCAAGCTCTTTGATATTTTTTATTGGATTTAATCTTGTCGCTTTGTATATATCAGCATATTTATTTTTATTGTTTAAAATTAAATCAGTTATAATTTTTCCAGCAACATGAGAAGTAGACATTCCCCATTTTTTAAATCCTGTCGCAACATACATATTTGATAATAAATTTGAAAATTTGCCTATATATGGAATTTTATCTAATGTTATACAATCTTCTGTTGACCATTTGAACATGATTTTTGAATTTGGATAATATTTTTTTATATAATTTTCTAAATTAATAAAATTATCTTCAATCTTTGAGTTTGGCTGTCCTGTTTTATGTCCTGATCCAGCAACTATTAATAACTCCTTTTCATTATATTTTGCTGTTCTAAATGAAATAACTGGTTCACAAGATTGTATAAACATTCCATCTATCGTCTTTTTATTTTCACCTATGTCAACCGCAATTACATATGTTTTATCTTGATAAATTTTACTAAAATATACACCTGGGAAATTTTTTATTGGATAATGTGTTGCAATAACCACATATTTTGCTGTTACTTCATTTTTCCCAACACTTATAGAATAATTTTCTCCCATTTTTTCAATTTTTTCTACCTTACTATTTTCATATATTTTTGCTCCTAAATTTGATGTTTTTTCAAATAATTGAAGTGTATATTTTCGTGCATTAAATTGAGCTTGATTTTTAAATTTTATTGCACCTAACACATTATCAGCAGGTATTTCTATTTTTTCAACATATTCAGCATCAAAACCTAATTTATTTAATGTATTAAGCTCTTTTTTAACTTTTTCCAATTCTGTTATAGTTGTTGCAAAAACATAGGAATCTTTTTTTTCAAAATCACAATCAATATTTTCATTTTGTATTATTTCTTCTGCAAGTTTTATCCCATTTTCATTTGATTCTAAGTATAATTTTGCAAAATCTGCTCCATATTCATCATATAAATATTTATAAAATAAACCATGCTGACTTGTCAATTTTGCTGTAGAATTTGCCGTTACTCCCATACATAATTTATCTTTTTCTAGTACAATCACATTTAATCCTTTTTTTGTCAATAAATATGCTGTTATTGCTCCAACAATTCCTCCTCCAATTACACAAACATCAGCCTTCTCATCTTTTTCCAATGTCTGATAATTTGTTTTCTTTGTACCTGAAATCCATAATGACTCTTCCAAAGTAATTCCTCCCTATTAAAATATTTAATTTTATTATTCCTTAATATGGGGAAACTATTACCACTTTATTACAATAATTTGTTTCTTTTTTCTACCTTTACACCTCAGACAAATTATGATATATTTAAACAAAAATTTTAGAAACATATGATAATTTATGCTTTTCCAATAATAACGGAAAAAGCAAGGAAGGAATGAAATTTTTTATGAATAAATCTATTGAATTACTTTCACCTGCTGGTGATTTTGATTGTTTAAAAGCTGCTGTTCAAAATGGTGCAGATAGCGTATACTTTGGTGCAGATATGTTTAGTGCTAGAGCTTCGGCTACAAACTTTTCACTTGATAATTTGCAAGAAGCTATTACATATGCCAAACTAAGAAATGTTCATACACATTTGACATTAAATACTTTAATTAAGAATAATGAACTAAGTGATGCAATTTCAATAGCCAAAACTGCATACGAGTATGGAATTGATGCAATAATTGTTCAAGATTTAGGTCTTGCAAATTACTTAATACATAACTTTCCAGATTTACCAATACATGCAAGCACTCAAATGACAATTTATAATTTAGAAGGAGCATTACTTGCAGAAAAGTTAGGTTTTTCAAGAGCTGTGCTTTCAAGAGAATTATCAATTTCTGAAATAGAATATATATGTAAAAACTCTAACATTGAAATAGAAACATTCATTCATGGAGCCTTATGTATATCATATTCTGGCCAATGTTTATTTTCTAGTATGATTGGTGGTAGATCAGGTAATCGTGGAAAATGTGCCCAACCTTGTAGACTTCCATATAGTTTAATAAAATCTGAATCTAATTCAAATTACAAAGAAACATTAGATTCTGGATATTTACTAAGTACAAGAGATGTTTGTGGACTAGACTTTATTCCGAAATTAATAAAAGCAGGAGTTAAATGTTTCAAAATAGAAGGAAGAATGAAAACTCCAGAATATGTTGCTGCTGTTACAAAAATATATCGAAAATATATCGATTTAGCTTTATCTGGAAAACCATATATTGTAGATTATGCTGACAAAAAAATACTAATGCAGGTATTTAATAGAGGTGGGTTTTCTTCTGGTCATTTAGAAAATGAATATAATAAAGATTTAGTATTTACAGAAAAACCAAATAATATGGGACTATTACTTGGTACCGTAAAGAAATTTAATCCTGAAAAAGGTCATATTGATATATCTGCAAACGAAATATTGTCAATTGGAGATACAATAAGCTTAGAAAAAGAATCTGGTACATATACGATTTCTGAATTAATGGTTGGTAATAGTAATATAGAAGAATCTCTACCTTTTCAACCTGTTACAATTGGAAGAATGAAAGGAAATATATCTGTTGGAGATAAAGTTTATAAAATGTCTAGTAAAGAGCTAACTAGAATTTCTTTAGATAGTATAAACAAAGAAAACATAAAAAAAGGTTTTGATTGTATTCTAAAAATAAAAAAAGATGAACCAATTACAATGACTGTTATTAATACAACTGATGACCCTGATGACGTATTTAGTAATATATATTTTACAATTACATCTCCTGTAAAACCTGTTTCAGCAATAAATGCTCCTATTACTCATGAAAGAGTTATAAGTCAAATTACAAAAACTAAAAACACACCATTTTATTTTGAACATATAGAAATAGATTTAGATGATAATATATTTATCCCTTCAATTGGTTGTTTAAATGAATTACGAAGAACTGCAATTGAAAAAATTGAAACAGTTGCTCAAAATAGATTTTCAAGAGAATTACATACTGATCTTTTGCCTATCTCTTTTAACAACAATGATAGTTCAAAGAAAATGAAAAAAAGTATAGCAGTTTTATTTAATAATTTTAATAGGTATTTTGATTACTCTTTGTTAGAAAAAGTTGATAAAATATATATTCCATATAAATATTTTATAGATGCAAACTATTTTGATATATTAAAAACATTAACAAAAAAAATCAATACATACATATATTTACCAACTGTTTCAAAAAACTTTATGAAATACAATTTTGATAAAATTTTGTCTGACTTTTCTAAAATAAAAGGATTTGTTTTATCAAATATTTCACACTTAAAATTATTAGAAAAATATTCAGATAAATATGAATTTATTGCTAATTATACTTTTAATATTTTTAATGATTTAACATTAAATGACTTACAAAAATATGGAATATCTACATGCACATTGTCACCAGAACTAAGTAAAGATTCTTTGCTTGCTTTATCAGACAAATTTCAAAAAGAATTAATAGTTTATGGTAACACACCAGTAATGAATTCAAATTACTGTCTACTTGGAAAGTCAAATAAATGTTACTTAAAATGTTCAAAACATTGTAAAGATTATTCGGATTTTTATTTAAAAGATAGATTAGGACTAGAATTTAAATTACAAGTTGAAAATGGAATAACAACAATATATAACTCAAAAATTACAAGTATAGACTCAACTGATTTAAATGTAACATCTGTTAGATTAGACTTTTTAGATGAATCTTTATCTGATATTAACACAATTATAAAAAGCACAAAACAAGGCACTAGATTAGAAGGTGAAAATTATACAAATGGAAATTTAAACAGAGAGGTTTAATCTCTAATGTGAGGCAATGGTGGGTTGTCAATGGGGACGGTTCTCTTTGACAACCCACCATTGCCTCACCGTTAACACACTTTAAGATTGGAGAAATTATGGATTTAAGATATGTTGTTAAAGAAAATGATTGCTATACAAATGTTAAAGAAGTTTTAAAAGCTTATTTTCATATTTCTGATAGGCTTTTGCTTAAATTGAAAAATAGTAAAAATATTTTTTTAAATGGTGAACCTACTTATGTTTCAAAATCTCTAAAAACTAATGATGTAATTATTGTTAGAATTGATTTTATTGAGGATAGCAGTAATATTGTTCCTGTCAAAATGGATTTGGATATTTTATATGAAGATGAATATTATTTGGTAATTAATAAACCTCCTCATTTACCAGTTCACCCATCTATGTTGCATTATGAAAATAGTTTGTCTAATGGTGTTAAATATTATTTTGATTCTATTGGACTAAAAAAGAAAATTAGACCTGTTATTCGTCTTGATAAAGATACTTCTGGAATTGTTATTTTTGCAAAAAATGAATATATTCAAGAATGTCTTATTTCACAAATGAAATTCAAGAATTTTCAAAAAGAATATATTGCAATTTGCTCTGGAATATTTGATAATAAAAAAGGAACTGTTAATTTACCTATTGGACGAAAAGATGGAAGTATAATTGAAAGATGTATCAGATTAGATGGTGATACTGCAATAACTCATTATGAAGTTACTTCAGAGCATTCAAATTATTCTGTTGTAAAGTGTTTGCTTGAAACTGGTAGAACTCATCAAATACGAGTACATATGTCTGCTATTGGACATTATATTTTAGGAGATACTCTTTATGGAGAGCATGATTCTAAATTTAAAAGACAGTTATTACATGCGTATAAAATAAAATTTATACACCCTATTAAAAATACACCTGTTGAATATATTGCAAATATTCCAGATGATATTGCTAAATTAATTTAATAATGAAAAAATGTTGCTATCCAAATTTGTATTAGATAACAACATTTTTCTTTACTAATTTTTATTAAACTAATTAGATTAACTATTTAAATATTCTTCCAATCCATTAATAATTCCATTTACAATCTTTTTTTGATAATTTTCATCAGCTAATAATTTATCCTCATCTGAATTGCTTAAAAATCCCATTTCAACAATTGTGGCAGGTACTTTACACCAATTTATTCCAGACATATCATCAGTTCTTGTAACACCTCTATTTTGTGTGTTTGTTGTTTTTGCAACATTATCAACAATTGATTTAGATAATGAATAACTTTTATCTGCTAAATTACCATTATACTTGTTTTGTGATGTTTGACACATTGTTAAAACACCTTTAGCAGAACTACTATCCGCAGAATTTGCATGAATTCTTATAAAAGCTGTTGCATTTGCATTATTTGCAATTTGTGCTCTTTCACTATTGCTCATATTCACATTTTCTTCAGTTCTTGTCATTATTACATTATATCCTTTTTTTGTTAGCTCTTGCTCTAACATTTGTGACACTTTTAAATTTAGCTCTGATTCTTTTTGTCCTGTAGAAACTCCTATTGCTCCATCAGTAACTTTTGCTTTTGTTTCACTTGCTCCTGGACCAATTGGCTCTTTTTCATTATTCGCTTTTGCTTGATGTCCTGCATCTATTACAATGGTTTTATTATTTTGTGTAGTTTTATTTTCATCAGTGTTATTTTCAATTGTTGCTTGATTTTTCACTGTAGTTTCTCCAATTTTCTTAACAACCAATTCTTTTGATTTTGAATCATAATTATAGTCAATATATCCCTTTTCTACCATAATTTCTTTGGAATTATTTATATATTTTTTCCAAGGATTATAATCATCATCATATTCATCATTTTCCCAATAGATTATATAATTACCACTTTGTAAATAACTTAATGTACCATTATAAAAATTTTCTCTATTACTAGCAGATACACTATATTCAGAAATACTTACTGAAATATCATATCCGATATAATTACCTATAGAAACACTAATTTGATAAAAACTTGTTCTATCATTCTTTTTATTTTCTTCTTCTTTTTGTTTAATTTTTTCCAAAGCGATCTTTTTAACATTTTCTAATATTGTATTATAGTTCTTGTCTTTTTCTCCTTCATACGATTTATCAATTACTACATTATAAAAAATATTATCTGATTTTTTCTGCTGATTTAAATACACAATATCTACAGGTTCTGATAAAGCAACATCTACCCCAACATTTGTTGTATTTGTTGATACAAACACAGGTATATTTTTATTTTCAATTATATCTTGATTTTCATATTTTCCATCATATATGGTATCATTTGTTTTAAATCTGTTATAAATTGCAATTTGACTATAATATTTTTTCATTTTTATTGTTATAGTTATATTGTCATTATCATAAATATAGATACATCTTGGAGTAAAATAAAATTTTAAATTATTATCATTATTATAACTATTTAGTAACTTAAATACCTTATCTTCAGTTTTAGCATATTCATCTTTTCTTTCTTCTTTTTCCTCTTCAGTTTCATAATAAAAATCTTCATTTTCTTTTCCATCTGAAAATACAGGTTCATCATTAAGATCCGTCATATCTCCTCCTGAAGCATTCTCAGTATATGTGTCATATGCACTTTCAGAAATAATGCTTTTTATTCCTGCATTATTTGTAAACATTTCATTAAATTTTATTTCATTTCCAGTTGATAAATCTATATTCATTACAAAAAAATCATATTGGTTATATGAATCAAAATCTTTTACAGCTTTAATAGATATAGCATTTCCAAAATTTGCAGTACATTTTACATCTATATTATTTAATACTTTTTCATTGTTTGAATTACACCAATCAGTCATTTTTTCTTTTATATTATCATTTATTTTTTGTTGCAATTTTTCATCTTTCATTCCATCTATTTGAATACATTCCCCGTCTACATCGCTTTTTCCGTTTATAGAAAATTTTTCTTTTGATATTTTAATTGGATTTTCAGCATATGTATCATTTAGCGAAGATACCCCTTGTACATCATTTTGACTTTGTTCATTTTTATTTTTTGAAACATTTTCTTTAATGTTTTCCATCACATTACTAATTTTCGAATTGTTATTTTTTAATATAAGAAATGATGTAACTCCAATACATACAATTGAAAAAATTACTAAAAAAATTATCATATTTCTTGTTCCATGATCTTTTTTAATTTTTTCAGTACTTATTTTGCTCTTTTCTTTTAATTTTGACATATCCATTTCCTCCCCTTATTTTCTTTTGAATTTAATACGCTTTAAGCTTCTGTAATTTATAAATAATAAAAGAATATCTATAATTTATTTACAAATTATAGATATATTTTATCAAAACGAATATTACTTAGCAATATTTTTTATTTCATAAATTTTATATTATCCAATTAATATGTTAATCACAAATTTAAACAAAAACAAGCAGATAACAGTATTTCAACTGTTTCTGCTTGTTTTCGCTTATAATGACTTAGTCATTATCCTCTTCGTAGCCGTATTCGATAAGGTCACTGAGCTTTTTGTCTACCAAGAAATAGAAATCAAAATTCCGAACAGCATCCATAAAAATTTCCATTCGTCTTTTGATATTTCCTTCTTTGGAGATTTCTCGATAATCAATTAAGCATTCATTTACAGTAATAACCCTTATCCCATTGCTTTTAATAAGATCAATGTGATAATCAGGCGAATTACCTCTGATGAGAATTAAATGCCCATCATAATAATATCCACTTAATTGAATCGACCGTTTTCTCAGCTCCTTGACATTCATTTCGACCCATGCATCTTCATAGTGCATTAGATTTCACCTCCTAAAAAATTTTTTCTGCTCTGTCTCTCGTATAATGTCAAACATGGAAGCTTTTACCTGATGTAATTTACAACAGGAATTTTATTATATCACAACTCTGTTAAATTGTAAATATTAATAATATACTTTATTCAATTTTTTTAATTTTATTACAATTAAATAAAAAATCATCATATAAAAATAAAAACCCAATATTAAGTAAAAACTTAATATTGGGTTTTATTTAAACTATAGTTATTTCGTATACAATTTATTTTATTACTAAAAAGTATAATAATACTAATGCACCTAATATAATTCTATACCATCCAAATACTTTGAAATCATGTTTTTTGATATAATTCATTAAGAATTTTATTATCCATAATGATACAATAAAAGCAGTTACCATTCCAAGTATTAATAACGCTATCTCTGTTCCTGTAAAATTTAATCCATATTTTACTATCTTTAATAAACTTGCTCCAAACATTACTGGAACTGCTAAATAAAATGTAAATTCAGCAGAAACTTTTCTTGATACACCTATTAATAAAGCTCCTATTATTGTTGCTCCAGAACGAGAAACTCCTGGAAATATTGCTGCTAATAATTGGAATACTCCAATTATTAATGCATCTTTATATGTAATTGCTGGTACACTATTTATTCTGGACTTTCTTCCTTTATGCCAATTTTCTATTACTATAAATGCAATACCAAATATTATTAAAGCTATTGAAACCCAAACTGGATTATAAAATAGTGCTTCAAATTTATCATCAAAAAGTAGTCCTACTATAGCTGCTGGTACACATGCAACTAGTATCTTTCCCCATAAATTTGTTATATTTTTATCAATATGTGATAATAGTCCATGTTTTGTATATGCCTTTTTTGTATCATTTGTAAAAGGCCATATATCTTTAAAATAAATTAATACTACTGCAAGTATTGCTCCCAATTGTATTACAACATCAAATACTTTAAAAAAGTTATCTGAAACTTTTGTAAATTTTATAAACTCTTCTACTAATATTAAATGTCCTGTACTACTTACAGGTAACCATTCTGTTATTCCTTCAACTATACCAAATATAATTGCTTTAAAAAATTCTAATACCATTTTTCCCCTCCATTCATTTTATATATCAATAGCTGATACTATTGTTAATATTACTATTGATATTACTGAAAAAATATAACCTATGTTTTTGTATAAATTCTTTTTTTCATATTTACTTTCATTTTCTATTTTTACTTCTTTATTTGATAGTTTTATTGGTACAAATATCAAAGTTAAAATTATACATGCAAATATTAATAGCATAATCAACATTATAATTATATATTGATTTCCTTTAAGTAATATTGTTAATGCCACACTCAATCCATTTAAAATCATATGTAATATAATAGAATACACTATATTATTTGTTTTTACAACTGTATATGCTAATATAAGTCCCGCGGTAATTGCAAATGGAATTTGAGCTATATTACAATGAAATAAACCAAATGCTATTGCGGTATATATTATTGCAGTTTTATCTCCAAATACCCTCAACTTTTTTAATAAAGTTCCTCTAAATATTAGCTCTTCAAATAAAGGTCCTAAAATAACTGCAAATAATATTAGAGATATTGAATCCGATGTTTCCATAAGTTCTGCAACATTGTTATTTATATGTATTGAAAAAATTGACTTTATAATTGTTAAAATAATTTGCGTTATTATATTTACTATTTGAGCTGAACCTATTAATATTGCTATTAGCGACAAAAAGTTAGATATTTTTAATTTTTTCTTTTCTTTTTTTTCTACATTTTCTGTATTTTTTAATAATAGTTTTATTGAACCATACCCTATAACATATATTGAAATTGCATTTATTAAATATGTTATAACAAATTTATTTTGCTCTGTTACTATATTAATTTTACTAACAAGTAATGTAATAAGATATGCTGTAATTGTTGAAACAATTCCTAAAACTCCAATTGACAAACCAAGTTTTATCTTTTGTATTTTAATTTTATCTTCCATTTACTATTTTTTCTCCTTTATTTAGTCCCATCTTTTTCAACTAATGTTATTACATAATTATATTCATGATATTTAGTAGAAAATGATTGCTGACTTACATATGTGTATTGTTGTTCATCACTAAAATATTTTTTATAACATGCATCTGAAGTACCATCTATTATCCATATTCTTCCAGATAATTCATTAATAAAATCTGGTGTTACATATGTATCCATTTGAGGACCGAATGCCTTGTATGCTTCTTGTACTCCCCAATCTTCCTCATTATAATAATATTGTTTATTATTTGTTACATTAACTGCAACTATTGAACCTGAACCTATATCTGTATATACAATTACATCATTTGGTTGTATATTCTCGTTTAAATATTCAATTGGTTTTGTATTTTCTGAATTGTAATTTACTTCTATCATTTTTACATTACTTGCAATAGCTAAAACTGCTGTTACTATACATATTAAAGTAACCATTTTTTTATTTTTAGATTTAGCTAATATAAAGCTTAATGTAAAGATATATAAACCTGTTATTACAAATAAATATCTATAAAATATTATTGATGTTTTAGCTAATACAGTTATTAAGACCGCTGCAATAATTACTGCCAAGTATATTCCTATTGATAATTTGACAGGTAATATATCTTCCTTAGCTTTTTTAATTTTGTGTAATTGTACTCCTAAATATATGTATAACAATATTGATATTGAAAAACATACATAATAATTTAAATTTCCTATATACTGATAGCTTAATAATTCAATTATAGTATTTGGAAACTCAAATCCAATCCAAAATCCTTTTGCTACATGTTCTAATTGACTAACAAAGTAAACTAACCATGGTATATATAACATAACTAATGCAATTCCAAATAATATTATTCTTTTTATTGATTGTAATCTATGATTTTTTATAAAGTTTATTAGCATTATCACATGTATTAATCCAGCTGCCATTAGACCATAATAGTGTACATATAAACATGCTAAACTTGATATTTCAAATATTATCCAATTTTTCCATGAAGTATCGCCTTTAAAAATTCTATATGCATATATTGCGCATATTGTCACTAACAATACTGCTAATGAATACATTCTTATTTCATTTGCAAATATACATATTTCTGGTAAGAATAACGCAAAAAATGAAAATAATATTCCTGTTTTTTCTCCAAAATCTTTTCTAATATGAGTATAACCTAATATACTTAATAGTGCTATACAAATTAGTGAAAATATTCTGTATGCAATTACACTTCCACCAGATATAACATTTATTATGCTCAGTATCCAATAATACAATACTGGATGCACATCATGACCACCTATATTCCATATCTCACCAAAATTATGTGATGCCATTCCAACAGAATAAGCTTCATCAAACCATAAATTTGAATGTATTATTCCTATTCCATTAAAAATAATTCCAATTATAATTATAGCTATATGCCATTTTGATAACTTCGTTTTTTTCTTTTCCATTTTGTTATTCATTCCTTTCCAACAGATTTAAACAACCTTTATAAATTTGTTTTTTCCAAATTGAATAACAACATCACCTTTTATTTCTATTGTAGCATTTATATCATTAACTACTTCTGAGTTTACTTTTACCCCATTACCTTGTATCATTCTTCTTGCTTCACTTTTTGATGATGCAAATCCTACTTTTACTAATATGTCGCATAATTTAAATTCTGATGATTCACTACTTAAGTTTACTTCTTTTATGTTTTCGGGAATTCCACCTTTTGCTATTTTTCCATATCTTTCTTCTGCTTGTTTTATAAATTCCTCTCCATGATACATTTTTATAATTTCTTCAGCATATACTTTATGTGCTTTTATTATATCTTGTTTAATTAGTTTATCAGCTTCTACTAAATCTAAATCTGTTGTTAATTTATAGTAATCAAATAATACATCATCTGGAATTTTCATTGCTTTTTCATACATTGTTTCTGGACTTTCATCAATTCCTATGTAATTATCTAATGATTTACTCATTTTATCTTTTCCATCTAATCCAACTAATAATGGAAATGTTATTACTACTTGTGGCTCTTGATCATAATTTTTTTGAAGCTCTCTTCCTACTAATAAGTTGAATGTTTGATCTGTTCCTCCAATTTCGATATCAGCATTAATTGCAACAGAATCATATCCTTGCATTAGAGGATAAAACAATTCATGCATACTTAATGGCATATTATTTTCGTATCTCTTTTTAAAGTCATCTCTTTCAAGCATTCTTGCAACTGTATACTTGCTTGCTAAACTTAGTACGTCTTTAAAACTTAATTTTGATAACCATTCTGAATTATATACAATTTTTGTTTTTTCTGGATCAAGTATTTTTGTAACTTGTTTAAAATAGCTTTCTCCTGCAGAATGAACTTGTTCATATGTTAAAGCTGGACGAGTTTTACTTTTTCCTGTTGGATCTCCAATCATACCTGTATAATCACCAATTATAAAAACAACTTCATGTCCCATTTCTTGAAATGTTTTTAATGCTCTTAAAACAACTGTGTGTCCTAAATGTAAGTCTGGTCTACTTGGATCTGCTCCAAGTTTAATTGTTAATTTTTTTCCTGATTTTAACTTTTTATCCAAATCTTCTTCAGAAATAATTTGAACAGCTTTTCTTTTAATTAATTCTAATCCTTCCATATTTACCTCCTTAATTTTTCTGGTAGTTTAAGAAAAAACTTTCTTAAATACAAAAAAGTCAATTCAATCCTGTTAAAGGACGAATTGACTCGTGGTACCACCTTTATTTACAATTTCTTGTTTTTATTTAAACAAGTTTTTGCCTTATTTTGATTTTCGTAATCATTTACGTAACTACTATAAGAATTGTAATTCGATTTCTATATTCTGATAATTTCCACCAACCATTATCTCTCTTTATTTTGACTTATAGAGCTCTACTTTTTCCTTTTTTGCATAGTTAATTTAATTGTTTTTAATGTTAACATTTTTGTCTTTATTTGTCAATATTTTATACCTCAAAAATACTATTCTCTAAGTATTCTAATTTTTATTATTTTATAAAGTCACAAAAAGCTGTACTATAACTAGTACAGCACAGCTTTTCGCTTTTTTCAACTATTCAATTACAACTGATGCATCATCCATTTTAATACGAACTTTGCCTGATTTGAAATCATTATTGAATTGGTCTGTAATCGGCATTGTGATTTTCTTCTTGTCATAATGAGCCAAGATAGCAGCTTTCATTTCATGAAGAAAACAGCCATTTTTTCCACAATTTCCGAATACAAAAACCCTCGTTGGTCTCAAGAGTTCAAAGTAGCCATTGCTCCTGGACTTCTTGATGTAACCGCTCTTGAAAAAAGATTCCAAATCCTTATAAGATCCTTTTACAAAAACAGTGTCAGATTCTTCATACCGAATCTCAATTTGTTCTACATTATACATAATTTGTAGAACCTCCTTTACATAAGATTATATTATTATAACAGTTTTCTTTTGTTTTTTCAATACATTCTAAGTAAATTTGATAATTTTTTTATTTGTTCTTCATTCTCTATTTCTTCTTTTTTATATTCTCCATTTTTCCAATAAATTTTTTTTACTGATGCATTCTTTTTTGACTTAATAATTTTATATTTATCATCAATAATTTCTATAGCTGTGCAATTATCTAACGCAATACATGGCACTTTAAATGTTCTTTTCATTATTTTTTTAGTCCATCTCTGTCTTCTTGTTTCAGCATTATAATGAGGACAAATTAAAAGATTTATCCATCCTAACCCAGTTGCTCTCGTATATTTTTTACTATCTTTTTTATATTTTCTTGAATCTGATATTCCAAAACGACACATACAAATTGCTCCAGCACTTATTCCCGCCATTACGGTTCCATTTTCATATGCGTTATATAGTAATTTATCAATTTCATACTTTTTTATTATTTTCACTAAATTAATTGTATTTCCACCACCAATATAAATGATATCTGATTCTTCAATTAATTTTTTTGCAAGTTCTTTATTTTTTACATCCTCATATTTAAATAATGTAGTTGTACAGCCAATACTTTCAAAATTTCTTTTAATTACATCATAATATGATTTTTCATATTCTTTTCCCGCAAAACCTATAAACAACAGTTTTGGATTGTTTTTATTTGATATTCTAACAATTTCTTTATCAATTTTCTCAGTTTCATATGGCCTATTTTCATGACCATTTTCGCCTCCACCTATTGCTACTATTTTCTTCATTTTAACCATCTCCAATTTTAAGATTTTGCTATTTTTTATAATACATCTTTTTAATCATTCGAAAGTTTTTTCTTACCGCTTTTTTTATATTTTTTTCACCTTGTCTATAGTTTAAAAACAAAATTTTATATATTTCATCTTTTTCATTTTGACTATATTCATCCCAATGTTGTTGAAGATTTTCTATTAGTTCAATCCATTCTAGATATATTTTTTTATATTTAACATATATACCATTTTTACCATTCAACCAATCAATTACTTTCATTTCTTTTTTCTCATCGCAAACACATGTATCTTGATTAAAAAATATATCATTTTTTAAATCAACTGGAACTAATGGAAATGTAACACATTGCATAGGTTTTACAGAATGTATTGTACACATATTTGTTTTTTCATCATTTAATATACATCTATTTTTAATTCCTATTGGTTTTAATACTATTTCAAGTGGTTCATCTTCTAATTTATTAGTATATTTTTCTAAAAATTCCGGTATTGATATATTTAAATATTCACTTATTTGTATAACATTTATGGGGGTTAATTTTATATCTCCTCTATTAATACAACACTTATCACATATATTACAACCAAGTTTTACTTTCGAATTTATCATAAGAAAACTCATATTTTTCTCCCTTTTAAATTATTTATTATTGCTTATTTTTTACTTTAAAATATAGTATTTTAAGGACCGTCCCCATTTTAAAGCTCTTTATATAACTTCTCGAATTCGTCTATTAATTCATCAAATATTTGTATTGCACTGTCAAATACATTTGCATTTGTAAAATCTACACCTGCTACTTTTAATGATTCCATTGGATTCTTTTTATTTCCTATTTTCAAAAATTCAAAATAATCTTCTAGTGCATGTGGTTCTTTTGCTCTTATTCTTTTTACTATTTTGCTCGCTCCTGTTAATCCTATTGCATATTTATATACATAAAAATTATAATAAAAATGTGGTATTCTCATCCATTCATATGAAATTTCCTTATCTAATATTATTTCACCGCCAAAGTATTTTTCATTTATTTCATAATATTTTTTGTTAAGTAATTCAGCTGTTAAAACTTCTCCTTTTTCTGATAACTCATGTGTTGTTTTTTCAAATTCTGCAAACATTATTTGTCTATATATTGTTGCTTTATATAGCTCTAATAATGAATTTAATATTGATAGTTTTTCAAGCTTATTTTCTGTATGCTCTAATCTGTAATATGCTAAAATAAGTTCATTTACTGTTGATGGAACTTCTGCAACAAATATTCTATAATCAGCATATTGTAATGGATTATTTTTTCTTGTAAAATAGCTATGCATTGAATGACCTGATTCATGTGCTAATGTAGAAACATCATATTCAGTTCCTTGAAAATTTAATAATATAAATGGATTTGTTGTGGCACAACCACCAGAAAAAGCTCCTCCGCGTTTTCCTTTATTTGGATAAACATCTACCCATCTATCTTTATATCCTTGTTTTAGTATATTTACATATTCATCTCCGAATATATGTGTTGCTTCTAATACTTCATTAACAGCTTCATCATATGTGTAATTTCTTTCAAAATTTGAAATTAATGGGACATATATATCATAAATATGCATATCATTTAAACCTAAAACACGTTTTTTCATTCTATAATATTTAAACAATACATCTAAATGATTTGATATACTATTTACTATATTATCATAAACCTCTGGTGTTACATCATCTGCAAATAAGGCTGCTTCCATTGCAGATTTGTATCCACGTACTTTTGCGCATGTTTTTTCAACTTCAATTTGACCAGCATATATTGATGCAAATGTATTTTGATATTGCTCATATGTTTTATATAATGTTTTAAATGCACTTCTACGAACTTCTGGATTTTGAGATTTCATATAAAGACTATAATTAGTATCTGTTAATTCAACTTCTTTACCATTTTCATCTTTAATTTTTCCAAATGTCAAATCTGAAGCTGTAAATGTTTCGTATATATCAGATACAGTTCCTCTTTCTTTTTGAAATGCAGCTAATAATTTTTCTTCTGCATCACTTAATGTATGTGGTTTATATTTATATGCATTTCTTAATACTATTTCATATTCTCTTAAATTTTTGTTTTCACTTATATATTTTTCAAAAGTCTCTTCATCTAAAGAAATCAATTTTGTATCATAAAATACTGTCGCTTCAGAGAACTTTTTATATAGCTCTTGTGCTCTTCCAATTAAAGTTTGTGAATCATTATTTGATGTATCTTCTGAATATTTTAAATTTGCATAAGTATAAATTCTATCAATTTTTTCTCCAACCTCATATATTGTTTTTGTAGTTTGATATAATTCATCTGAAGAATTAATCATTATATTTTCATATTTTTTTATATTTTCAATTTCAATATTTGCATTATTAAAAGCCTTTTCGAACTCCTCATTATTTGCAAATATTGTTGTTAAATCCCATGTATCCTTTTCATTTAGCTCTTCTCTTAACATTTTTTACCATCCTTTTTTTTAAAATTTAGGTTTTTATATGGATGCCTATAAACCAAAAATAATATAAGAGATAACCTTATTTTTCAAAGATTATCCCTTATTTATTACAATTATGCTTTTACAAACAATTTCTTTATTTTGTTTATTATCTTTTTAATAAAGTTTTCTTTTTTATCATTTATTTCAATAGGTAAATTTTCAGATGTATTTTTTTTATCATTTTCATTAGAGCTATCTTCATCAGAAGAACCATTTTCACTATTATTCTGACTATCAATATTATTTGAGTTTATAATATTTCCTTTTGAAAAAATATTATTAATATCATATTTTTTCTTTTTTTCATTTTCAGCATTAATACTATTTTGTTTCAAAATTTCGTTAATTATTCCTTTTTGCTTTTCATTTGCAAAATAATTCATATATATTGAAATTATTACTGCATTTGCTTCTCGTGATATTGGTTGTTCTTTTATGGTTTTATTTTCGTCATACACATATTTATAGTTTTTATCACAATTATTTTCATAAAATTGAATTTCAGTTTCAGGTATTTTATTATATTCTTCTTTGGGAATATGCTTTAATATTTCAATTACTTCTGTATATGCTTTTGCATATTTTTTATCCATATATCTTCCTCCAATTTTTTATCATCTGTATAATAGCTCTTTGTTATTATTTTCCATATTTTTTATTGCTTCATTTTTCCTATTAAAAACTTCATTTACTTCATCTATAGTTATCCCACTTTTTAATGCCTCTTGAGCTAGTCCTTTTATATAATATATATTAGAATTAGTCTGTCTGCCTTGCATTTTTTCCTCCGTTCATTTATTATATTTTGAATTATATAATATTTGTATCTATTTTGCAATAGTGAACTATTCTCTTTTCCATAAATATAGAAAAGAGATCACATTCCATTTTTTTATATAAAAATCTATATTTAACTTAGAAGATATAATAAGTTTTAATTAATTAATTTCTTTATCTTGAACTCAAATTTTTGTTTTAGTTCCATCTCCATATTTAAGCACTAACATTTTATCGTCCATTTTGTTTATCATTTTTGCACATTTGACTAGTTCATTTGACATTTTCTTAGTAAGTTTATTGTTTGTTTTATATTTTATATCATGCTCTAAACTTGCCCAAAAATCCATTGCTAATGTTCGTATTTGTATTTCTACCTTTACTGGTATTATCTGTTTCATTAAAGGTACTGGTACTTCTACTATCATATGATAACTTGAATATCCACTTTTTTTCGGCTTTGTTATGTAATCTTTCTCTTTTATGACATTTACATCTGGCATATTCTTTATTAAATCTACTATTGTAAATACATTATCCTTTATTGGACATATTACTCGTAATCCAGCTATATCATTTATCTGTTCCACTAAATTTCTATATGTTTTTTCATACTTTTTGTCTTCCATTTTTTTAATTATGCTTTCAGGCTTTTTTATTCTCGTTTGTGTGTGATCTATTATTGAACATCCGTAAAAACAATTGAATTCTTCCTTTAAAATATCCATTTTTGTTTCTAGTTGTTTTAATGCTGATGAATATAAAAACATTAATTTATTAAAAGTTTCATCTGAGGAGTTTATTTGGTCTGTTTCTACTAAAAAATTATCAATTTTTAATAAACTAGTTCCTTTTTTATTTTTCATAATTTATCCTCCTTGGTTTATTTGCTGATATTCTATATTATGAATATTGCTATTTAATTGTTTTTATGTGACTTTTTTGTGGATTTTTTATTTATAAACAACTTCATTAATTGATAAAAAACTTCCATATATTTACTTATAAAATTTAATTAATTATTTTATATTTATAATACAAAATGTAAATTGTATAACATTTTTATATAATAAAAAGAGCCAACTGTAAATACAGTCAGCTCCTCATGGATTTTAATGCGCTTGAATATTGAAATTATTTTATCTGCTTTTTAGGTGGTGTCACTGTAATCGTTTTCAAACGTTTCAACAGTGAAATTACCTCATCAACAGTAATCGTGTCAGATACTGTTTCTTCAAGTAGATATATTACATACTCCGAATCCTTCAGAGTAGTTTTCTCCACTTGAGCTTTCAGACCATCAATGTGCATCTTATCGATCAGATTTTTGATCTTCAAAGTTTCCAACCGATTAATAATACGTTCAATAACTCTCATTTCAAACTTTTCCATTTTTTTTACTCTCCTTTGTGTATAAGCTTTCGCTCATTTGGTATTCTTCTATATTACCATAATTTTTTATTTTTGTCAACTAATCTCCTAAACAAATTCCAATATCTCTTGCAGTTTTTACTAAATCATGATCCATAGTTACTTTTCTTATATTACTTTCCTTTGTATTACCTGAAACAGCACCAATTTCTTTGTTTTGTCCAACAACATCTTCTAAAGATACTGAATCTAACTTTCCATCTTTTATTACTGTTAAAACATTAAATTTACCTTCCATTGCAAGTTCCATTGCTTTTGCACCATACTTTGTAGATAATACTCTATCAAAAGCTGTTGGTGTTCCACCTCTTTGTACATATCCTAAAACTGTACATCTTGCTTCCATTCCAGTTATCTCTTGAAGTTCCTTTGTTACTTTTTCTCCAGCACCTCCAAGTTTTGTATTATCAACACCTTTTCCATTGTCTCTCATTTCTGCAACAGAAATTTCTCCTCCCTTTGGTTTTGCTCCTTCTGCTACAACTATTATTGAAAAGTTTTTACCTAATGCTCTTCTTTGATTTATTTTTTCTACAACCTTATTTATATCATATGGAATTTCTGGTATTAATGCAATATCTGCTCCTCCTGATATGGCAGATTCTAATGCAATCCATCCAGCATATCTACCCATTACTTCTAATACCATTAATCTGTGATGTGTTTCACCTGTTGTATGAAGTCTATCTAATGCATCTGATGCAACTGAAACAGCTGTATTGTATCCAAATGTTATGTCTGTACATGCAACATCATTATCAATTGTTTTTGGCACACCAATTACATTTATTCCCTTTAAAGAAAAATCTCTTGCAGATTTTTGAGTTCCATCTCCTCCTAATGTAAATAGACAATCAAATCCATCATCTTTTATGTTTTGAACACATTTATCTGATAAATCTTTATATACAATTTGACCATTTTCTTCTACTTTATAATGAAATACATTGGCATTTGTTGAAGATCCTATTATAGAACCTCCTTTAGGTAATATTCCACAAGCTCTACTATTTTGTGATGTACTTAATTTTATATAATCATTATTTAATAAACCTCTATATCCTTCAATAAATCCATAACATTCTACTCCATTTTTTTCTGCAGCTTTTACGATTGCTCTTATTACTGCATTGAAACCTGATACATCTCCACCATTTGCTAATATAGCTACTTTTTTAACCATTTTTGAATCCTCCTTAAATTGAAAAAAATTTCTATATTGTTTATTATACCAATATCTTCTTATTTTACAAGATTTAATTGAATTTTTTTTTCTTATGATTTATAATTGTATTTAATGTTTACTATTTTATATTGAAGGGAATGAATTTTATTATGAAAATTGGCTTTTTTGATACTGGATTGGGTGGTGCTACTATCTTTAAAGAAGCATATAAAAAAATTAATGGTGATTTTATTTATTTAGCAGATACCAAAAATTCTCCATATGGAGTTAAAGATTTTGATACCGTTAGAAATTTAACTGAACAAAATATGATTACTTTGATTAATTCTGGTTGCAAAATAATTGTTTTGGCTTGTAATACTGCAACTAGTGCAGCTATTAGTTTTTTAAGAGCTAAATATCCAGATATTATTTTTATTGGTGCTGAACCAGCTATTAAGCCAGCTATTGAAAATTGTGATAATAAAAAAATTATACTTACTGCTACTTCTCTTACACTAAAAGGTAACAAATTATTTCATCTTTTAACAAAACTCAATGCTGTTGATAAAGTTGAATTACTTCCTTTAGACGAATTAGTAGAATTTGCTGATGAATCTTCTGAAATTAGATATGATCTTGCTAAAGAATATCTAAAGCAAAAATTTTCAAAATATAATTTGAATGACTTTTCTGGAATTGTTTTAGGTTGTACACATTTTCCAATTTTTAAAGATGTAATTAGATCTATTTTACCAGATCATATTAAAATTTATGATTCTGCAGATGGAATTACACATAATTTACAACAAAAAATATTAAAATTAGATCCAAATTACAATGTTCAATATAAAAATGTTAATTTAATTTTAACAGAAGAATCCAGCTCTTTTAGAAAAAAATTTAATAATTATTATATTTAATATTTTTTACTATAGACTTTTTTTAACAAATTATGGTATTATATTACCATATAAAATTAATTATTGAGGAGGACTTTACATATGAAAAATTTAGTTAAGTTTTTAATTACTTTTACAATAACATTATTTGCATTGTTTATGGTTTGTACTAATTATTCATTGGCTGAAAATACAACAACTGATTCTAGCACAACAACTTCCAGTGCTACAGATTCTTCCGAAACACAAATAACAACAACTGTTAGTTCAACTTCATCACCAGATAATGAATTATTAAAGCCAACAAATATAATAAATATATTACTTATTGCTGTAGGAGTTGTAATTATATTGCTTGCAATTGCAATTTTAACAAAAATTAAATAAATTTTAAAATTTAAAAATATAGTTTAATGCTATATTTTTTATTTTTTGTTAAAATTATAATGTATATTTTATTCTTTTAGTAAAATAATAATATTAAGCTAAAAATGAATTAAAATTCAATAAAACTAGCTATTATATGTTTAATTTAAGTATAAAAATATAATTAAGTTAGCATAATTATTTTTCTAAAAGGAGGATATTATGAAAAAAATTATTTTTTCCATTGCATTTATTTTATTTATGTTTTCAACTTTTTGTGTTTATTCAATTGCAGCTGAAAATGTTGGTGCTGATGTAAAAAATGGCATACGTAATGTAGTTGGTGGAGCAGAAAATGTCGTTGAAGATACTGCAAAAGGAGCAAGTGATACAATAAAAGGTGCTACTAAAAAAATGGAAGACAGTACAAATAATGCAGCTGATAAAATGAAAGATACTACAAATAATGCCAAAAATGGAATTGAAAGTGCATCTGATAATGCTGGATACACAGCACAAAGAACAGCTACAGATGTAACTAATGGTCAAAACGGTTTTATGAGCTCCGAAACATGGTCTTGGATAATCATTGCAGTAATTGCAATTGCAATAATAGCTTTATTTTGGTACTATGCTTCAAAATCAAATAATAACAAAAATAATAAAAATCAATATTAATTATAATAATTATTTGTTATACATTTATGTCCAAAATTTAATATACAAAAATAAATACTTATATATTTTATCTAATTAATTAGATGCAATATAAAAGTATTTATTTTTATTATCTAAATTTCTTATTTGTTTTAAATTTATATTCCATTTCCAAATTTTGCCCTTTGTATTTTCATTTGTGCATCTTTTTTGGCAATATCTTGACGTTTGTCGTATAATTTTTTTCCTTTACCTATTCCTAGCTCTAATTTTACTTTATCACCTTTAAAATATAAACTCATTGGAACTATTGAATATCCTTTTTGTTTTATTTTTCCATACAATTTATTTATTTCTGCTCTATTTAATAGTAATTTTCTATCTCTTAGTGGATCTTTATTGAATATATTTCCCTGTTCATAAGGACTTATATGCATTGAGTATACATATACTTCCCCATTTTTTATCCCTGCATAACTGTCTTTTAAATTCACTTTTCCAGCTCTTATTGATTTTATTTCAGTTCCAGATAATACTATTCCAGCTTCTATTGTTTCTTCAATTGTATAATTATGTCTGGCATTTGGATTTTTTGCTATTAATTTTCCCATAATTGTTTTATTCATTCCTTCCTTTTAATTCACTTATGTAATTTTTCAATTATAAAATTAGCAGAAGGAATGAATTTATATTAGAAATTTTGTTTTTAATATAATCACTCCTTCAAAATTATGCTTTATTTGAAGATCCAAATACATCTCTTATTTTGTGCTCTACTATATCTTTTATTTGTGTTCTTGCTGCACCTAAATATTTACGAGGATCAAATACTGATGGATCTTCTGTAAACACTTCTCTTATTGCTCCTGTCATTGCTAATCTTAAGTCTGTATCAACATTTATTTTAGATACACCTGATAAACTAGCTTCATGTAACATTTCATCTGGTACACCTTTTGCACCTGGAATATTTCCACCATATTTATTACATTGCTCAACAAATTCGGGTATAACTGTTGATGCTCCGTGTAAAACTATTGGAGTATTTGGAATTAATTCTTTAACTTTTGCTAATATATCAAAACGAAGTTTAGCTTCTCCCTTAAATTTATATGCACCATGGCTTGTTCCTATAGCTATTGCTAATGAATCACATCCTGTTCTTTCTACAAATTCTTTAGCTTGCTCTGGATCTGTGTACATTGCATCTGATGCAGATACATTAACATCATCTTCAATTCCTGCAAGTTTTCCAAGCTCTGCTTCAACAACAACACCATGGCTATGAGCATAATCTACAACCTTTTTTGTTAAAGCTACATTTTCTTCAAAATCATATTTTGAACCATCTATCATAACTGATGTAAATCCGTTATCAATACACATTTTACATGTTTCAAAATCTGGACCATGATCTAAGTGTAATACAACTGGAATATCATGTTCCTCAAGTGCTGCTTCTATCATCTTTTTTAAATATGGTACTCTTGCATATTTTATTGCACTTGATGATGCTTGTAATATTACAGGTGAATTTTGTTCAGCTGCAGCATCTACTATTCCTTGTATAATTTCCATATTATTTACATTAAAAGCTCCTATTGCAAAGTGCTCTTTCATTGATTTTTCAAACATATCCTTAGTTGTTACTAATGGCATATTTCATTCCTCCTTTGATTTTATAGTACTTACCTTTTATTTAGGTACAACTATTTTTTTAGTAATATTATTACTAATTTATGGTTATTTTATTGCTTTTTTTATTCAAAGTCAATGTTTTTTACTAAATTAAATGTTTTAGAATATTATGTTCAAATATTATTTAAATTAATAAAAAGTCACTTGAATTATTTGATTCTAATATTTCAAGTGACTTTTATTTTTATGAGATATCTATTACATTTTGTAATTTCATACATGGTATTTGCTCTATCTGATTTTCTTTTGCAAACAATAGTACTAAAAAACCATCCAAAAGTCGGTTGTTGGCAGATTTTATCACAGGTCTTGGTAAATGTCCATATTTCGTATAAAATTCTCTTATGAAGTTGTATCTTTTGCCCTGTTTGTATTCTTCAGTCAGCAAAATTTCTGCATAAATTCTGTCTGAAGTATACTCGTACCAATTATCTGGTAAATAAAAACCTTTTTCATATCGATACTCTTCATGCCTATGTAATAATTCACTTTTGTATTGTTTTCTCTTTTTAGCATCTTGCACATTCATGTAATCAAAATACTCATTAAGAGTTAAATTATTCTTTTTTTGATTACAATTGGTGCAACATGGTACTAAATTGTTCGTAATTGAGACTCCACCAAAATCCCGTGGATACATATGATCTAATGTCCGATTTTCTTCGTTCAATTCACATCCACAGTAATAGCAGGTGCTTTTTCCACGAAGTTCATATGTTGTATGGTACATTAATCTTTCAAATGATACATTGTTTTCACAATAAAGTATTTCATTATCTACAAATGCTTTTGAACCATCTTTCTCATAATAAAATTTTGTTGGTAAATCGATAATCATCTTAAAACCTCCTTATCTTACATTTTTGTAGCTATTGCGTATACATTTTTCATTTTAATTTACGTATTTTAGTTTGTCAAGAAAAAAATGGGGACGGTCCTGGGTTTTATTTTCAGGACCGTCTCATTTTTTCCTTCCAGGACCGTCCCTCCTTTTTGATGAAAGAGCAAAAAAAGAGGCGACATTGCTGTCGCCTCTTTCAAAGAAAGATAAAAAGTAAGAGTACTGATGATGTCTTGTTTATTTGATATTGGTTAAATTCTGAAAGTCTTGGATAATCCATAACAATTGATTCTAAAATCAGTCATTCCATCCATTATACCAACATCTTTTACATTGTCCAGTTCATAGCAAGTTTGTGAAAGAGAATTCTTTGATTCTTCTTCGCCATGATTTAACACGATAAAATTGATCTTTTTGAATTGCTTTACAAATGATATTAAGGCCTCTTTGCGTGCATGTGATGAAAATTCACTTGTACACTTGACTATTGCATGTTTTTCTTTAACTACACCACTTACCTTGATAATTTCGCCTTCTTGCGCTTCAAGTATTTTTCTAGAATTACTATCTGGCGAACTATATCCTGTTAGATAAATAGCTGCCCGTTTTTCAGAAATATAGCGCGGAATATACTCTCTGGCAGGGCCAAAGTTTCCCATTCCTGATGTTGTAACTATAATCTTCGGTATATTTAAAGACATGACCTGTTTACGGTCTTCTACAGCAACGGCTCTTTTAGGAATGAAGTCCTTAATTTCAACAGTGTCTAAATACTGCCACAAGTATGTTAAATCAAGGCCTAATCCTCCGTCCATGAATATTGGTACATCTGCTAAACTACCTTCTTCTTCAAGCTGTTTGAGTTCCAAAAGCACATTTTGATATCTTCCGTATGCAAATGCAGGTATAACAATTGTCTTCCTCTCATTTACAAGTTCTTCAATTTCTTTCTTGAACAGACCTTTTTCCACATCTTTGCTCTTCCTCGAACCATATGTCGATTCGAGAACCATCAATGATAATGGCTTTTCTAAGATAAAAGACGGAATAGTTGTCTGCTTACTAGAAAAAGCATTTACAAGATTGTAATCACCTGTAAATAATAGTGTTATGTCCTCTTCACCTTCATAGGAAATTACAACATATACTGATGTAGCTCCGGGAATATGCTGATTCTGGATAAACATTACCTTGATATTTCCCGTGACTTGAATGAACTCTCCATATTCACACGCTCTGAATTCTTTCAATGCACGTTCTAAATCGGTATTGTTGTATATCGGCGCTTTAAGTTGATCATTAGAAATAATCGCTTCTGTATTCTTAAGCAATTTTTCAGCCACCTTCATCGTGTCATTGCTCATCAAAGTTCTGCATGTCGCTCCGTGTTTATACAACATTGGAATTCGACCGCAATGGTCAATGTGAGCATGAGTAAGAAAAATCGCTACAAGCTTTTCCGGTTTAAAACCAATCTTCTCATTCCATTCTTCTTGCTCTCCAGATCCTTGGTACAGACCGAAGTCTACCAAGAAAGGTTCTTTTCGTCCGTCGGGATAACTTACTGTCACTAAATTATGAGATCCAGTTACATCGCTTTGCAGTGATTGCAAATCTGCATAGAACCGCAATTTATTACCCATAACTTACTTTCTCCTTTTCGATTTTTTACAAAAGTTCTTGAACTCTTGCATGCCCTTATTATATACACATATTGTGTGTTTTGCAATATGAAAATATGTATTTCGATATTTTTTCACAAAATAAAAGACACAAATGAGAAAATCTCATCTGTGTCTTAATAAACTCACAATAAAAATTTTTTATATTCTCTTGGAGTTTCAGTTGCTTGCCCAGCATAATGTACCAATGCTCTTTGGCGCTTTTTAATCTGAGCAATTATCACGGTATTGAAAATATGTATTGTCAAAAAATCTTGAGAATACGCCTTTCTAACCTCACTATCTCTCTTTTGTCCTATTGGCGAGAAAATACTAACATTAGGGAAATCATTTAGAATCATAACAGCATTATCGAGAATGTTTGTCATTTCATCTAAAATAATTTCATCACCAGTCTGAATTACGTTAAACTGCATAAATAAATTATTTGCAAGTTTTAACAAGTTAGACATTGATGCTTTTGAATAATCATACAGTATGCAATTGATATGACTTAATTTTCCAAATAGAAAACAGCCGTAATCAATTGTATACATGGCAGTTACTTCGTTTTCACCGTAGAATTTACAGATATTTTGGTCTTTATCTCTTGAGCTACGGCTGGCAAATTCAACCTCACCATAAAAAGCAACTAAATCCAGTAAATATCCTCCTGGTATTTCTTCCAATTGAATATCCGAGATGAGTATTTTTTCATAGTTTTTTAAGAGTTTGTCCAATTCATCTTGATGAATTGACATCATACATGAGTCTAAGCCAACAATCCCATTTCCATGGCATGGATTTGGAGTCCTCTTTAAGAATGGTTCAGGTATAATTACTTCCACATTATAAAGCTTAGCCCATAAAATGTTTTTGGCATTGCCTGAAACCAATGTGAACTGGTATTCTGCACAGAATTTTCCCAAAAGATTTTGTGTTGGTTTTTCTCCATCAAAAAGTTCATGAAAATTATTTTCACTATCTTGTGCAAAAAATTTTAAAAGTTCTTTTGCCAAAAAGTTTTCATTTTTTTTCATATCTAATTGATAAACATCTTCAGCGAAAACTATAAACTTTGGTCTGATTCTCTTCTTTTCCATTTTTTTCAAAATGCTATTGAATTGATTTATCGTCAAATCCAATATTGATGAATCAAACAAAACTTTCACTATTTTTTCACAAAACAAATCAGAATAAAGTATTGTCTTGTTCTGTTTATCCTTAAATTCACAAACAGCTCCTTCATTTGATTCGGTATTAGGTTGATTTATATTACTTCCTACCGATTCTTCCGAACTGGACAAACCAGGTTCTTCAGAACTATCAACTACTCTTTCCACGACTTGCTTATGATCTTCTTCAGAATCAGATTGTCTAATTAAATCAAAATATGACATCTGTCCTGAAATCTTTGTACTTTCTTCCTCACTTTTTTCAGAATCCACTTCATCTGATAGATCTATTGGATTCTTCGGTTTATCTTTTAAATTGCACTTTCGTCCATCAACAATAAATTCGGATAACCGTCTTTCGGTGTCGAATTTTTGCAATAATCGCCTTACTTGACTTCTGTCAATTGATGTGATTTTTGATATTTCAGAAATTGTAATCTTCCGATCGTGATTTGCAAGCACAACAGCTTGTATTTTTTCAAAATTATTCAAAAAAATTCCTCCTTCAAGAACTATTGAAAAAATTTCCGTATGTATATTATAACAATTTAAATTATTTATGTCAATCTCAAAATTACATTATTTTACAAAAGAATTATTTTTTGGTTCTAATATTTTTATTTATTATAAATTCTATTTACAATTACATTTCTATTTCATAATTGAAATAAAAAAGCACTCTAATGGTGAGTGCTTTTACCCTAATGGAAGGCATTTTGATCATAAAAAATGTAAACCAACTTACGTCATCGAAAAGAATTCCTGTCTCTTCTGCTCCATCCGAAGATATTCCTCGGTGGTATCCTTTTGATCAACCGGAGAGAACCAGCCTGCATCAATTCGCAACTGAATTTCTTCCTCAAACTCGATCAAAAAGATGTCGACATTTCTTTCCTCAATGAAGTACTCGATAACCTCCCTGCATTCTACGAATTGACATTCAATCTCGTAGTCAATGCTTGGCTCCTCGGTCCGGAAGATTTCCATGAATACCCATTCGATCCAATGCTTAAACTTCACATTTTGCATCAGATACGGGAACACCTTTTTTACGATCATGTTGACGGCATTGAACAATCTCATTTCGTCAACATTGTGAATGAAAAACTCCTCGAAAAAAGCTTCACATTCGTCATTGTACCGCTCGATTTGATTTTTTTCATTAAACATCATGGCGCGTTTTGCCTCCAAAAAAATATTTTGCTGGGAAATCCCAGTACGCATTTATTATACTGCAAATGTTACGTTATGTCAATTTTTTCCTTTATAAATTATCATTTTCATAATTACTACACATAGACTCATCTGAAGTTTGTGTATTGCAATTTACAGTTGGTGTTACTGTAATTTGTTTTAGTAAACACTCTTGATTATTTAAATTATTAAATTTACATGTTTCTACTGTACAATTAATTTTTTGCTTGTCCATAAAAATCACATTCCTTATATAATACTATTTAGGTTTTTGTGGATTTACCTATAAACCTCTGCATATGTTTTATGCTCTATTTTATTTTTTCCTTTAAATGATATTATTATACATAAAATAAAACAGATAAATCAATTCTACTTAATTTACCTGTTTTATTTTTAATTTTTACTTACAATAGTACCTTCTTTACTATCTTTTACTAAATATCCTTTTGATGTTAATTCATCTCTTAATTTATCTGATTCTGCCCAATTTTTATTTGCTCTTGCTTCATTTCTTTTATTTACTAATTCTTGTATTTCTTGTGGTAATACAATTTCTTCTTTTTTATATTTTTTCAAATTAAATCCTAAAACTTCATCAAATTTTAAAATTAAATTTGCTAATTTTTTAGATTTTACTGGATTTTTTATTACATCCCATACAACACTCATTGCTACTGGCATATTTAAATCATCATTTATTGCTTGCAAAAACTTTTGCTCATATTGTGATATTTGTTCACTATCTATATCTTCTGTTCCTTCTAAATGTTTTAAATATCCATCTCTTAAACGAGCTAATGCTATTTTTGCTGAATCCATTGCTTCAAATGTAAAATTTATTTTCTTTCTGTAATGTGATGAAAAGTTAAACATTCTATATACATATGGCTCATATCCTCTTTCTTTTAAATCATCTAATGTATATAAATTACCTAAACTTTTTGACATTTTTCCGCCATTTACTTGCAAGAATTCTACATGCATCCAATAATGTGCAGGAATTTTACCACAAAATCCTTTTCCTTGTGCTATTTCATTTTCGTGATGAACTGGTATATGGTCTACTCCTCCTGTATGTATGTCAAATTCTTCGCCTAAATATTTATGACCCATTGCAGAGCACTCTAAATGCCATCCTGGATAACATTTGCCCCAAAATGAATCCCATTTCATTAAATGATTTTCTGGTGCCTTTATCCATAGTGCAAAATCATTTGGATGTTTTTTATTTGGATCTACATCAATTCTTGCTTCTGTGTCTTTTTCATCTACATCTTTATTTGATAATACACCATATTTATCTAGTTTTGATGTATCAAAATATATAGTGTCTTCTGTTTCGTATGTATACCCATTTGCAATTATTTGTTTTACATATTCTTCCATACATTTTATATGCTCTGTTGCTCTTGCTATTACTTCTGGCATATCAATATTTAATTTTCCCATATCACCTAAGAATATTTTTGTATAATAATCTGCTATTTCAAATGGATCTTTGTGCTCTAATCTTGCTGCTTTCATCATTTTATCTTCACCTTCGTCTGCATCTGAAACAAGGTGTCCTACATCTGTTATATTCATTACATGCTTTAATGAATATCCATTATATTTTAATACTCTTCTTAAATTATCCATAAATAAGTATGCTCTTAAATTTCCTATATGAGCAAAACTATATACTGTAGGTCCGCAAGAATATAGACAGACTTTGTCCTCATGTATTGGTTTAAATTCTTCTTTTTTCTTTGATAATGTGTTGTAAACATTTAATTTCATATTCTTTACCTCCTACTTTTATTATATTGCTTATTATACAATATTGATTTTTAAATTACAAGATATTTAATTTTAAACTATTTTTCCTCCACCAAGTACTATATCATCTATATAAAATACTGCTGATTGTCCTGGTGTTAATGCCCTTTGTGGCTCTTTAAATGTTACTTTTATTGTGTCTTCATCTTGTTGTATTATTGTTGCTTTTGCAACTTTTGATGAATATCTTGTTTTTACATCTACATCTAGCTCTTTTTCTATTTTGTCTACTAATAATAAGTTTATATCTTTTACTATTAGCTCTTTTTTGTATAACTCTGATTCTTCACCTACAATTACTTCATTTTTTTGTGGATTAAATCCTAAAACAAATAATGGTACTTTATATGATATTCCAAGACCTTTTCTTTGCCCTATTGTATAATTGTATAATCCTGTATGCTCTCCTAATACTTCACCTTTTGAGTTAACTATTTTTCCTTTTTTAGGTTTTATATTAGAATTTGTTTCTAGAAATTTTTTGTAGTTTCCATCTGGTATAAAACATATATCTTCACTATCTGGTTTATTTGCAACTTTTAAATTATGTGATCTTGCTATAGCTCTTATTTCGTCTTTTGATTCAAAATCGCTTAGTGGAAATAATACATGTTCTATTAAATCTTTTGGTATATTCCATAGTACATAACTTTGATCTTTTTTCCCAGCTTTTGATTTTTTTAATACCCATCTTTGATATTTTTCACTATATTCTGTTTTTGCATAATGTCCTGTTGCTATGTAGTTACAACCTAGCTCTTTTGCTTTTTCGTACATAAAACCAAATTTTAAGTATTTGTTACATTCAATACATGGATTAGGTGTTTTGCAGTTTGCATAACAATTTATAAAATCATCTATTACATGCTTTTTAAACTCGTTTTTATAGTCATATGTGAAGTGTGGAATTCCTATGGAATTACATACATTTTTAGCGTCTATATATGTGTTTATATTACAACAACTACTTCCTGCAAATAGCTCTAGTGTTGTTCCTATAACCTCATAACCTTTTTCTTTTAATAAAAGTGCTGATACACTACTGTCTACTCCTCCACTCATTCCAAGGAGTACCTTTTTATTTTCCATAGTTTTAATCCTTTCAATTTATTTTTCTTCATTTTCTTTTTTGTTTAATATATCTTCTATTGTATGCCAAGCTAATAGTGCACATTTTACTCTTGCTGGCATATGTGATACATTTTTAAAAGCTATCGCATCTTCTAGTTTTTTTAGCTCTTGCTCATCTGTTGTTTCTCTTTTTATCATTTCTATAAATGTTTTTATTATTTCTTTGGCTTGTTCTATTGTTTTACCTTTTAATGTATCTATCATTATTGATGTTGAAGCTTGTGATATCGCACATCCGTGTCCTGTAAATGCCATATCTTCTATTATATCGCCATTTAGTTTTAGCTCTATGCTTATTTCATCTCCACAGTTTGGATTATGTCCTATTTCGCAAAAATCCGCTTCTGGTAGCTTTTTCTTGTTATAGGAATTCATACTATGTTCCATTATTAAATCATTGTATACATCTGTTAAATCTTCCATTTTAAAATCCTTTCATCATTGACAAAAAATATATGCTTTAATTATAGCCGTTTCGAAAATCTCTTATTTTATAATATATTTTTTAAACATATCATATGCTTTAATTAGAGCTTTTACTAAATTGTCTACATCTTCTTGAGTATTGTATATATAAAAACTTGCTCTACATGTTGAATCAAATCCTAAGTATCTTAGTAATGGTTGAGCACAATGATTTCCTGACCTTACACATACACCTTCTGAATCTAATATACTTGCTACATCATGTGGATGTACTCCTTTTATATTAAAAGATATTACTGATGAGTGATTGCTTTCATTTGGTGTCATGTATATATCTAAAAATTCTAATTTACTTAGCTCAGATCTTGCATATTTTACAAGTTTTGTTTCAATTTGCTCTATGTTATCATATCCTAGATTTTCAATATAATCTATTGCTGCTCCTAGTCCTATTACTCCTTCTACATTTTGAGTTCCAGCTTCAAATTTGTTTGGTAATGGTGCATATGTTGTTTCTTGTTCATATACATATTCTATCATATCTCCACCCATTATGAATGGATTCATTTGGTTTAGTATTTCTCTTTTTCCATATAATACACCTATTCCTAATGGTGCTAACATTTTGTGCCCTGAAAATACTAAAAAGTCTGCATCTAGATCTTGTACATCTATTTTCATATGAGGTATACTTTGTGATGCATCTACTATTACTATTGCTCCTTTTTTGTGTGCATATTTTATTATTTCTTTTACATTATTAATTGTTCCTAATACATTTGAAACATGAGTTATTCCCACTATTTTAGTATTTTCTGTTATTTTAGATTCAATTTCTTCTTTGCTTATTTCATACTCATTATTTACATACATGTATTTTAAATTACTTCCTGTTTTTTTAGTAACATATTGCCATGGTACTAAATTTGAATGATGTTCCATTATTGATAAAACGACATCGTCTCCATTTTTAAGGTTATCTAATCCATATGAATATGCTATTAAATTTAAACTTTCACTTGCATTTTTTGAAAAAATAATTTCTTCTGGATGTTTTGCATTTATGAATTTTGCTATTTTGGCTCTTGTAGACTCATAAATTTCTGTTGCTTCAATGCTTAGTGAATATGCACCTCTGTGTGGATTTGCATTATGATTTTTATAGAATTCATTTATGGCATCTATTACTTGTGTTGGCTTTTGTGTTGTTGCTCCACTATCTAAGTATGAAATTTTTTTATTTGTAAAGATTGGAAAATCTTTTTTTATTGTTTGTGAATCTTTCATCATAGTCACACACTATCTCCTTTTTTTAATCTAGTTTTGTATTTATTTCATCTAAAATTTCTTGTTTTAAATTTTCATCTTTTATGTTTTCTAGTATTTTATTAAATTTTGCTCTTACCATTAGTTTCATTGCTTCTTTGAAGTTGAAACCTCTGCTCATTATATAGAATAGCTCTTTTTCTCCTACTTTTCCAGCTGAACTGCTGTGGTTTCCTTCTACATCTTCTTCAGAGCATAGTAACATTGGTAATGCTATTGATTTTGCTTTGTTTGATAATAGCATACATTCTTCATTTTCGTTTCCTGTTGCTTTTTTACATCCTTTTTTGAAGTCTATTGTTCCTTTGAAATGTTTTTTTGCTTGATCTTTTAGTGCTCCTTGTACATTTATATCAATATTAGATTTCTTTCCTCTTAGCTCTGCTATATAATTTATATCTACTAGTTGATTGTCTTTTCCTAGATATATTGATTCTAGTTTATTGTCTGATAAATCTCCTATTAAATTTGAATAGTAGTTTGTTATACTGTTTTTCCCTCCAAAATCAATTATTGTTGCTTTTATTTTTGATGATTCTTCAAGCTCTGCATCAATACTTAAAAAGTTGTTTGAAGTTTCACTTAGTAAATTAACAATAATTACATTTATGTTTGAATTATTTTTTGCTATAATTTTTATTATTCCATTATGGAAAAATTCTATATTTTTATCTGATTTATATTTAATTACAATTGTTGCTTTTGAATTTTCATTTGCTAATATTTTTACATTATCTATTAAATTTAAATTGTCACTACTTAAAATATTATCTATATTTATATTTTTTTCGTCACTGCCATCTATTTCAATATTAATATTTTTATTTGCTTTTTCTAGTACTTGATTTGTGAAAAAGTCACCTAATCCATAAGTTATATCGTATTTTTCAATATTAGAGCTTAATTTAATGTTTGAATTATTTTGTACTATTGTAGTTCCTTTAAATTCTTTTAAATTTTCTGGTATTTGTATATCTTCTAATTTAACATTATTAATATTAAAATTTCTTGATGTTCTAACAGGTGTTTCGTTTATTTTTAAAATACTCATTTTTATTCCTTTCATTTTAGCAATATTTTTATTTATCCTATTGCACCCTCTAATTCCATATTTATTAAATTGTTCATTTCTACAGCATATTCTATTGGTAATTCTTTTGATATTGGATATGCAAAACCTCTTACTATCATTGCTTTTGCATCCTCCTCTGATAATCCTCTACTCATTAAATAAAATATTGTTTTATCACTTATTTTACCAATTTTAGCTTCGTGTGAAAATTCAACTTCATCTGTTCTTATATCATTTGTTGGTATTGTGTCTGACATTGAAATATCATCTAACATCAATGATTCACATGATACTGATGATTTTGAATTTTCTGCATTTTCATTAATACGAACTAAAGATCTATATGTGCACTTTCCACCGTTTTTAGATATAGATTTTGAGTCAATAACACTTGATGTGTTTTTTGCATTATGAACAACCTTAAACCCAGTATCTAGGTTTTGTCCTTTTCCAGCAAAAGATATTCCTGTATATTCTGTTTTTGCTCCTTCTCCGTTTAATATACTCATTGGATAAAGCATAGATATTTTAGATCCAAAAGAACCTGTAACCCAATCTACCTGTGCATTTTTTCCAACTAATGCTTTTTTTGTATTTAAGTTTAACATGTTTTTTGACCAGTTTTCTATTGTTGAATATCTTAAATATGCATTATCTTTTACAAATAGCTCTACACATCCAGCATGTAGATTTACTTTATTATATTTTGGTGCACTACATCCTTCAATAAAATGTAAACTTGCTCCTTCATCAACAATTATTAGTGTATGCTCAAATTGTCCTGATTCTGGTGAGTTTAATCTAAAATATGATTGCAATGGTATATCAACTTTTACTCCTTTTGGAACATATACAAATGAACCTCCAGACCAAACAGCTCCATGTAATGCAACAAATTTATGGTCTGAAACTGGTACACATTTCATAAAATGTTCTTTTACTAAATCTGGATATTCTCTTACTGCAGTTTCCATATCTGTATATATAACACCTTGTTTTATTAGGTCTTCTTTCATACTATGATATACAACTTCTGAATCATATTGTGCTCCAACACCAGCTAAAGAAGTTTTTTCTGCTTCTGGAATTCCTAATTTATCAAATGTATTTCTTATATCTTCTGGTACATCATCCCACGAATCATTTAATTTTGTTTTTGGCTTAACATATGTTGCTATTTCATCCATGTTTAATTCTGAAATATCTGGTCCCCATGTTGGTAGCTCTAGCTTATTGTATGTTTCTAATGCTTTTAATCTAAATTCTCTCATCCATTCTGGGTCATTTTTTTGTTTAGATATTTCTTCGATGATTTTTTTTGTTAAACCTTTTTTTATTTTAAAATCATACTCGTCTTTATTTTTTACATCATATATATTTCTGTTAATCTCATCTATATTTGTTTTGCTCATTATAATTTCCTTTCAAAAAAATTTGTGATTTATTTGCTCATTTTTTTGTATTTACTGTATCCATTTTCTTCTATTTCTGTTGCTAGCTCTTGTGTTCCTGTTGCTACTATTTTTCCGTCAACTAAAACGTGAACATAGTCAACTTTTAGACTGTGTAAAATTTTATTGTTGTGTGTGATTATTAATACTGCGTTTTCGTTGTTTTTGAACATTTCTATTCCTTTTGATACTGTTTTTATTGCATCAACATCTAGTCCTGAATCTGTTTCATCTAATATTGCAAGTTTTGGATTTAGTACTAGCATTTGTAATATTTCGTTTTTCTTTTTTTCTCCTCCTGAGAAACCTACATTTAGACTTCTTTCCATGTTTTTAGGATTCATATTTAAGTCTTCCATGTATTTTTTTAGTTCGTCTTTAAATTCAAATATTTTTACTGGTTTTCCTGTTACTTTATTTTTTGCATATTTTAAAAAATTTGTAACTGAAATTCCTGGTATTTCTTCTGGTAATTGGAATGACATAAATATTCCTTTTCTTGCTATTTCGTCTGTTTTTGAGTTTGTTATATCTTCTCCATCAAATTCAATATTTCCTTTTACTTTTTTATATTCTGGATTATTTAATATTGCATTTGCTGTTGTTGTTTTTCCTGACCCATTTGGTCCCATTATTACATGAATTTCGCCTTTATTTATTTTTAAGTTTATTCCTTTTAATATTTCTTTTTCTTCTGCATTTACATGTAAATCTGTAATTTTTAATAATTCTTTACTCATGATAGATTCCTTTCTTTTTTGTAATTAACGGTTTAATGTCTGCCGTTTTTTAATATTATTTTAATTATTTATAATTTTTTCATTTTTATTTACTTTTCTTCTAGCACATGCTCTACATTTTTCTTTATTTATATCATAGCCACAATCTAAATTTGTAAGTCCTAAAACTTTATGAACATATTTTGCTAAATGGTTTAGTGTATTATCTGTTATGGATTGTTTTATTTGTTCTGCTTGTTGCTGTGCTTCTTTTGAACTTATATTTAATACATCTTTTAGAAATATATAAACAATATCATATACTTCAAGTATTTTTTTTGCAAGATTTTCGCCTTCGTCTGTTAGCTCTATTGTTCCATATGTTTCATAATTTATTAAATTATTATCTTTTAAATTATGAATTGCTTTGTTAACACTTGCTTTCGTGCAATTCATTTTAGTTGCAATATCTGTTACTCGTATATTTCCATTTTGCTGTTTTAAAATATACATTGTTTTTAGATATTCTTCTGCAGATTTTGATATCATAATTTATTCCTTTCACATACATAATATATTTCGTTTGTTAACTTCGGCTAACATTATAATATGATACAAAATGTTTGTCAAGGCTAACATTCTCTTTTTTCATCAAATTTATACATTTCTATGTCTTTTTTACATTTTTTATCAGACTAGCAAAATTCTATACTTTTATTATAACTACTCTACAAAGCTTGACTTTTTTATGTGAATTTGATAACATATTACTATTCCATTTTGGAATGTACTTAAGTCCATATAAGGAGGGATTTACTTATGGACATCAAAAAAGTTGCTCTTGCACTTTTCTGTACAATTTCACTTGTTGGATGTGCAGAAAGTCGGCAACAAGCTGACAGCTCAGAAAAGAACGGCAATTTTTCCAATTTTTCAGAGCTTGTTACCAAGCCATCATCCGAATCAAGCCACAGTAATTCGTCAACAATAGAAAAGAACTATAATGTTTACTCTTCTGTGATTGACAACAGCAAATACGGAGCTGGTAATACTTGGACAGTTACCAACATTTCTGAAAAAGATGTAGTATACTTTATTCTACCAAACGATACAGCTGCTACCTCTCCAGACACTGTTGGACAAAGCCTTTCATATGAATATACCGATAAACTCGGAAATTGTTCTATGATTGTTACTTCTCATCCCACAAGTGACGAAGCTTCGTTTTTTGTTGCTGATGGAATTTATTCGCCTCCATCTGTAACAGAAATTTGGATTTCAACTGAAAGCTCAGATTTCAAAAAAATTTGGTCGGCAGAATAACTTGAGATGAAAAAAGAGACTGAAGTTATATTTCATACTTCAGTCTCTTTTGCGTTATTTATAAAGATTACCTTTGTGTTAATTGATTTTTTATTTTTATATTATCTGTGTTTGAATATATTTTATCTTTATCTATATCATATAATCTACTACCTGGATCTCTTACAAAATCTGGCTTTAATTTACTATTTTGTAACCATTTTAAATGTTTTACAAATGTGTTTCTAGTATTAACTGTTTTATCAGATTTTAGTAAAAATTTTCTTTCAGCACTTGTTATTGGATAAAGTACCTGTGTTGTTACTCTTCCACCATTTTTTAATACACAAAAGTCTTTTGCACCTTCATATACAGGTATTACATAATTTCCAGTTATATTTTTTACTGCTTCCATCAAATATTTCTTTTTTATATGAGAAAACAATGTCATGTTTAATTGTGGTACATCAAATCCCAATAATATTTTTTCTTTATCTTCATTATCGTCAACACATACATATCCCCAATTAATAACTTTATTTTTTTGTTTTGTTAATACTGTATAAATTAAAGAGCTAAGTGAAAAGTCTTTGATTTTATAAAAGAATTTTTTATAATTATGTGTAGCCAAAACATTATTACAATCTTTTGTAAAATTACCATATTTGCCTTTATAAAATCTCTCGTATGCCTTTAATTTTTCTACATCACAAGAATCAATTTCTTCACCATTATTTGCTCTAACCTTTTTATAACATCTTTGATTTATTAAATCTGAAAGTGCTTCATATTCAGCCATATTTTTTCTTACAATTTCTTTAGATAATCCTAATTCATCAAATGTCATATTTGGATTTTTATATAATTTTTCAAATACACCATTTTTATCTAAAATAAATGTAGATCTTAAAAAACAAGGTACAATTTTTGCAGCACGGTTTATATAAAATGTTGATAATGCTACTCCCACTTCTGTAGAAAAGTTTTCGCTTTTTAATATTTTTATTAGTTCATCTTTGCTAACAATTAATCCATCTAAATTAAAATATGCTAATCTTTCATTATTTTTATCATTATATTTGTCTAGATATCCAATATTGTCTTGCATTTCAACTAATTTTATTATTCTATCAGAAAGCATCTTTCTTAATTCTACATCTTTGTGAACGATTGATTTTGTTCTTATTGCTTCTATTAATACTTCTTTATCAAAATCACTTGTTTTGGAATCCTTAAACCTTCTATACAATCCCTCACTTGTTTCATTATCTATTGAACTTAATAATTCACTTGCAAATACCAATAAATCATTTTCTTTGCTAACTCCATAAAAAGGATTTGCTAAAAAATCATTTATACTAACGGTATCCTTTTCTAATGTTTCTGCCATCTTCACTTCTCTTATAAAAGCCTCTTTTGAAAGAAGTGGTGTTATACTTTGATTGTTTTTTTGGCCTTCTTTTACAGAAAAAATTAAATCAAAATTATTCATAATCTTTTTATACACTTTTTCCGGTGATTTTCTTACTTCTTTATAACATTCTAATCTTGATTTTTTTGTTATTTCTCTAAGTAACTTACTCACATACATATGTACTTCTTTTGAATCATCTAAACTTAGTTTTCCATCTCTTATTTTTTCTTGCATTGTTTTAAATTTTCCGGGTTTAACATACTGAAAATCTAATAAATTTTTCAACATTGAAGCTATTACAACATCTATATTGGCATCTAAGTTCTCTGAAATTTTAGCTGAAGCATTTTCTAGTACAACATCAACATCTTTTTTTTCTACAATAAATTTTTCTACAGCCTTTTTTAAGACATCATCATTCTCCTTTAAATATTCTAATGTCCTAGGCACAAAAAAATCATTAAAAGTAGGTCTTAATATATCATTTAACAAAAAATTGTATATATATTTTTGAAGCATCTCTTTTTCATCTTTAATGCTTTTTCCATCTTTATAGTCATTCTTTATTAATTCAACTACATATTTTAAAGTATTTATTTGCATAGAAACATCATCATTCAAAAACTCTTTTGATTCTATTTTTTTCTCTAAATACTCTTTTTTTTCCATACTAGATTGAAAATCTTGTAAATTTATTTTCATATCCGAGCCTCCTATGTTACAGCTTTAAACTTTTTCCATTATTTTCACTCTATTATGTTAACATCTTTTGTAGTATTTTGTCAAGATTTTGCTTTTACAATATTTTTATTAGCTCTCCCATATTTCTACCTTGAACCTTTGGTATTTCTATTATTTCAAATTTAGAAACCTTATCTCCAAATTGTATTTCAACTATATCTCCTACTTTAACTTCATAACTTGGTTTTACTACTTTTCCATTTACAGAAACTCTACCATTATCAGCCGCTTCATTTGCAACAGTTCTTCTTTTTATTACTCTTGACACTTTCAAAAATTTATCTAATCTCATATTTTTCCTTCTTTCTTTTCATAAAACTAGTAAATGATATATTGTATTTAATATATCATTTACATATATACACCAATCATATTCAACTATATTTATAATCTTTTTGTAACTTCAAATAATACAATGCTTCATAATTTATAACAGCAATATTTAAATCATAATTTCTTTTCCTAATGTAACCGAATAAATGTATTTTCTTGATACATTTTTTTGCAATGATTGTTCTAGTGCTTTTTGATATATTTCAAGTTGTTTGCTATACTTTTCAATTAATTTTTGCTCTTCACCATTATTAATTCTATCAGTTTTATAATCTACTAATATAATCTCACCTTTAGAATTTATATAATATAAATCTATTATTCCTTGTACTAGTATATTATCATTTGAACTATTTCCATATACATCTTGTGATTTTAAATTAACATAAAATGGTTGTTCTTTGTGTACCTCTTTTGCATTTTTTAGCTCTTGCCATAAATTAGATTTAGTATACTCATATAATTTAGTTATATTTATTGCATCTGATTCTTGTTTTGTTATTATGTTCCTGTTTACTAAATTTTGAACAAATTCTTTTATCTGTTCCATAGTATAATTTTTTGATTCATCTAATCTTTGGAAGCATAAATGCATTAAAGTTCCTTTTTGTGCACTTGATATTTTTTGCTCTTCATTTAAAAATTTAGGTTTTGCTATCTCTTGTTTAAATTCTTGTTTATTTGATAATTCTTCTAAACTAACTATTGCATCATCTTCATTTTCTAGCTCTTTTATTTTTGTTACTGAAGTTTTAGTAGGTGTTGCAATTGAATCTATATAACCATATACCCAAAATATTTGCTTTTTAAATTCTTCTAAATCTTCTTTTTTTACATTTTTTGCTCTTGAGTCAAGCTCTTTAAATATATCTTTTTCCTCAGACTTATCTGATTTTTTTTCAAATTGCTTTAATAAATCTTTTTTCTTATGTATTTCAATGTCAATATATTCTTTTGCCTTTTCTTTATCAGCCAAATATACCAATGTTATCCAATCCAAGTATGTTTTATATTTTTTCAAAACAGACTCATTTATTTTTGATTTTCCCTCTATTTTATATATTTCTATTAAATCTTGCTTTTCATTAAAAGATTTTTCAACATCTTTGCTTATTCCAGTTATTATTAATTTTTCTTTTGCTCTTGTTAAAGCAACATATAAAACTCTCATTTCTTCTGACAAAGCTTCAACTTTAGATTGTATTTTTATTGCTTCTTTTGCTAAAGTATTATATTCGATGCTTCTTTCAGTATTTATATATTTAGGACCAATTCCTATATCTTGATGTAACAATATATTTTTATTTAAATCTTGCATATTAAATTGTTTTCCAGTTCCACACAAAAACACTACTGGAAATTCCAATCCTTTACTTTTGTGGATACTCATTATTCTAATTACATTTTCGTTTTCACCAATAAGTTTAGCTGATGATAAATCACCACTGCTTGTATGTAACTTATCTATAAAGCTTATAAAATTAAATAAACCTTTAAAACTTGCAGACTCATATTGCTTTGCTCTTTCAAATAACATTTTTAAATTTGCCTGACGTAATGCTCCATTTGGTAATAATGTTACATAATTATAAAATCCTGTATCTAAATAAATTTGCCAAATTAATTCATCTAATGCCATATACTTTTCTTGAGATTGCCATCTTTTTACATTTTCTAAAAATATATTTATTTTTGTTTTTAACTTATCGTCTCCATCATATTCTTTTAATGATTTATAAAATGGCTGATTTTTATTTTTTAATCTTATTTCAACTAAATCATTATCTGAAAAACCTCCAATAGTTGAACGTAACACTGTAACTAACGGTATATCTTGCATAGGATTATCAACCACTTTTAATACAGACATTATTGTTTGTATTTCTAATGATTCTAAATATTCTGATGATACATCACTAAATACTGGAAATGATAATTTCGCTATTTCATTTTCATATATAGGTGCTGTTACAGATGTTGCCCTTAAAAGTACAACTATATCTTTATATGTGACATTTCTATACTCATTTGTTTTTTTATCAAACACCATATACCCACTATTTAAAAATGATTTAATTTTATTTGCTACAAATCTTGCTTCTAAAACAACATCTTCAATTCGCTCTGCTCCAGATGGTAGTTCATCATCTTCTTCTGAATCTTTAAATACATTTATTTCTTCATCTTTTAAATCAATTATATTTAATTCTGTTTTACCTGCATAATTTATTAAATCTGTTTCAGGATTTTTGTAATCTGCTCCTAAGTTTAAAAATTCAGTTTCATCATATAAAATATCACCTAGACTTTTACTCATTATATTTTCAAAAATCATATTTGTAACATCTAGTATATTTGATCTACTCCTGAAGTTTTTAAATAATTGTATTTTTTGACCATTACTTAAATCATTACCTTTTAACTTGTATTTTTCATACTTGTTTAAAAATAGCTCTGGCCTTGCTTGTCTAAATTTGTATATACTTTGTTTTACATCTCCTACCATAAATATGTTGTTTCCTTTTGAAACACTTGTTAAAATATATTCTTGTACTAAATTACTATCTTGGTATTCATCTATTGCTATTTCTACAAATTTTTCTTTGTATTTTTTTGCAATATCTGTTTCTATTATTTTTCCATTTTCATTTTTTAACAAAATTTTTAGAGCAAAATGTTCAATATCATTAAAATCAACAATATTCTTTTCCTTTTTTCTTTCAGCAAATTTTTTTGAAAATTCTATTATTAAATTTTCTATTGCCTTTAGAATACCATACATATTATATATATTTTCATTTGCTTCTGCTGAATCATATAATAATATTTTTGAAACTTCCTTATTGTAACTTTTTTTAATTCCATCTCTTGTTGATTTTGCAATATCTTTTAGCTCTAAAGTTACTTTTTTGTCTGTTGGCCATTTAGGCCATTCAATTTGATTTGCTTTTTCATATGCAGAATTCCATGAATTCAAATTTTCTTTTACATATTCTAGGTTAATTATATCTTCATTAATTACAAGTCTAAATTTTTCAAGCTCCTCAAATCTATTTAAGTCACGCTCTGTTTTCTTTAAACTTATTATATAATTTGATATATTTTCTTTTAAAGAATCCAATAATATTTTTCCCCATACTGTTTCAGAAAAATCATTGTTTAATTTGTCTTTTAAATTAAACATTTCGACCTTTTCATTTAACCAATCCTCTGGAAACGGACTACTTTGTATATATTTATAAATATTTAATAAAAGCTCTTTTAATGGTTCATCATCTCTGTATGTTGTATATGTATTTATTAAATTCAAAAATTCCTTATCATTACTTACATATTTATCTTCGAAAATATCATCAATTACCTCTTGTTTAAGAAGCTCTACCTCTGTTGTATCGGCAACTCTAAAGTTAGCTGATGTATCAATTTCAAAAAAGTTGTTTCTTATTATATCTAAACAAAATGAATCTATTGTACATATACTTGCTTTATTTATTAAAATAATTTGTCTTTGTAAGTTTTTATTATCTGGAAATTCTTCCATCTTTTTATATATTGCTTCTAATATACGTTCACGCATTTCACTAGCAGCAGCATTTGTAAATGTTACCACCAAAATTTTATCTATATCTACATTTTCATTTATAACCTTATTTATAATTCTTTCTACCAAAACTGCAGTTTTACCACTACCTGCAGCTGCAGCAACTAATATGTTTGAACCTTTATCATAAATTGCATCTTGTTGCTCTTTTGTCCATTTTACATCAGCCATGGTATTTCCTCCTTTATCTTTTGCAGATATATGATATCATTATTACATAGTGATTTCAAGAAAAAAATCCAATTATTGCTTGACTTTTGCCTTTATTTGTAATAAAATAGTGGAGCAATTAAATTTGAATATGACTTAGAGTCGAACTTCTCCCCGGTGGTTTAATTTTAAGTTTCATATAAATAAATTATAAATATTTTAATGAATGGAGGGTATTTTTTACCATGAATAATACTACATATAGTTTAAAGAAAAGTGAAATTGAAAGCAAATGGTATATAATTGATGCTGCCAATAAACCATTAGGTAGAGTTGCTAGTGAAGCAGCTAAATTATTAAGAGGAAAACACAAACCTACTTACACACCAAATATTGATAACGGAGATCATGTTATTATATTAAATTGTAATGATATAGTTTTAACAGGTCATAAATTAGACCAAAAAATTTATAGACATCATTCAGGATACATTGGAGGAATGAAAGAAACAACAGCTAGAGAAATGTTAGCTAAATCTCCAGAAAAAATGATGATGTTAGCAATAAAAGGAATGCTTCCAAAAAATAGCTTAGGAAGACAAATGTTAAAAAAAGTAAGAGTTTATGCTGGTAACGAACATGAAAACATTGCTCAAAAACCAGAAGTATGGAATTTCTAATTAATAATATTAAGGGAGGAAAATTAAAATGGCTGATACAAAAACAGTATTCTATGGTACAGGTAGAAGAAAAAGATCAATAGCTAGAGTTAGATTAGTAGAAGGAAATGGAACAATTACAGTTAATGGTAAAGACTTAAATGATTATTTTGGTGCAGAAACATTAAAATATATCGTAAGACAACCATTATCAGTAACAGAAACATCTTCAAAATATGATGTTATATGTACAGTAAAAGGTGGAGGTTTCACAGGTCAAGCTGGAGCTATCCGTCATGGAATTTCAAGAGCTTTATTAGAAGCTAATTCAGATGAATTTAGACCAACTTTAAAATCAAACGGATTCTTAACAAGAGATTCTCGTATGAAAGAAAGAAAGAAATATGGTCTTAAAAAAGCAAGAAAAGCTCCTCAATTCTCAAAGAGATAATAAAAAAGCTTTATGCTTTAAACAAAAAAATATTAAAAAAGAAACTCTGTTTTCCATTGGAAATACAGAGTTTCTTTTATTTTATATAGCTCTATTAAAACTAGTAAAATCTATAAAATTTCAATTGCTCATATACACTTCTTATTTATTTCTTAATAATTATTTATTAAATATGAATACAAATCAAAACAATCAAGTGTTTCTGGTAATTCATAATTTTCTCCATATGTATCAACTTTAATACTATTTATAACTATATCTTCTGTTGGTTTATCATCATCATTAGTTGATGCATTTTCTATTTTGTGAACTATATCCATACCTTCTTTAACTTTTCCAAAAGAAGTATATAATCCATCTAAAGAAGGAGTAGTTTTTGTTACAATAAAAAATTGTGAACCTGCTGAGTTATAACCTTCTTCTGTTTTTCCATAAGCACTATAATCGGCTCTAGCCATTGATATAACTCCTTCTGTATGCTTTAAAGAATTATCATAACCATTTGCTTTAAATTCTCCTTTTATAGCATACTCCTTATCTTGTTCTTCTGAAATACTACTATCTAAATCACTTAAATAAGGACTTCCTGTACCATCTCCCTTTTTATCTCCACCTTGTATAATAAAATCTTTGATAACTCTATGAAAAGTTAGACCATCATAAAATCCATTATTTGCAAGAGTTATAAAGTTATTTACTGTATTAGGCGCAATATCTGGATATAATTCTACTTTTATTGTTCCGTAATTCTTAACATCAATAGTTGCAATAGGATTTTTAGATATTTTATTATCCGCAGTTACATTATCAGTTGTTGCATTTGTATCATTTGAATTTAAGTTTTGGCTATTCTCATTCTTATTGCTATTATTATCAATAATTGCAACATTGTCTGTTTTTACATTTGATTCTTTTACAGTTGTTTTACTCTTTTTATTTAAAACAATAACAAGAATAACAATTATTGCAATCAATATTGCTACTACTATTCCAAAAATTGCAAATATTAATTTGTTATTTTTCTTATTTTCCATTTTTTCACCTCTTTTCTTTTTTTCTTATTCTATGACAAAATGTAATAAATTACAACAAATTAAGATTAATTTACTTTACACATATGCTAACTAACTATAGGAGTCTTTTTCCTCATTCCTTCAATATAAGTTACCACACACACCTTATTTTGTCTATTTAATAAAAGCTAATAAAAAAATTATTTCTACCAAATCATTCTTTTGATTTGCTAAATATTTGACCTTATTCTATTTACAATCCCTCATTATTTCAATATAATAAAATTACTATTTCAATATTATAAAAAGGAATGAAAATGATGAACAATAACTCAAAAGCAATTATATTAGATATGGATGAAACCCTAGAGCATGGAATATTACTAAGTAAATACGGTATTAGTAAAAATCTTACAATGATTTTACGACCCAACTTAGATAAATTGATATATAAATTAAAAGAAGCTAAACAATATGGTATTGATATTATATTGTGTACAACTGCACATGATTGCTGGGTAGAAAGGTTCTTTAAATTAAAACCAGAATTTAAACTTATATTTGATAAAATATACACATGTGATAACGAGCATGAATGGAAAGACTTTAGTAAAACAGTTTATCCTATAGAATATTCAGCTATGCATCAAAATATTAATTTAGAACAATTAAAACCTATAACTACGTTTGGCTATGATTCTTTATTGTATATAGATGATAATAAAATAGATAGCTTAAGATTAAAAATGCTATTTGAATTTGGAGAAAATAAACTACACAAAGATATAACACACTTTACAGCATTTGGATTTTATGGCGGTCATATTGATTATTCTGACATGTTAATTTATAAAAAACTTTCAAATAATAGCTTAGAATTTTCAAAACTTTTAAAAGAGTACTTACATTTAGAAAGAAATAATATTGGTTGTGCTATGATGTGCAAAACAATTGATAGTTTCATAAATAAAGAATTTAAAACAGGATTAACCTTAGCAGATGAAGATTTTTTTACTGAATATGATGCATTTAATAAAAAAATAATTTTATTACAAAAAGAATTAGAAAAATTTAGTAATAACTTAAATGAAACGCTAGAGATTGATACAATCTCTCCTTCTATTGATGAATTAAAAATATTTTTAAATACAGATAAAAAATATCCATATGAAGGTATTTTATCTTAATTCTTTTCAATTTTTTTATTAATTTAGTTGTCATTTAATTATCTACAATTTCATACAAAATAACTTTATATACATGATTTATAAATTAATTTTTGTAATTATAAAATAACAGAATTTATTTCAAAAAAGAAACATACTTAAAAAGTATGTTTCTTTTTTTATTTTATATATTTTTCAACATTGCTTTTATTTAAATCAATTTCGATTGCTTGCTCTTTAATAGATTCTGTTCTACTTTTAAATGCTCCATATGATACTGACTGTCCATCTAATACTGGTACTTCTGCTGAATATCCATATTCTGTAAATCCTTTTTCATCAATTAAATTAAGTGAAATATCATCATCTGAATCTCCTTCATCTAAATATTTTTTTAGATTTCCAAGTACTAGTATATTAGCTTCTGTATCTACAGAAATACTTTTGTGCTTATTTGATACAGTCTTTTTCTTTACCTCTACTCCATCATTACCGTAAAAAACTAAAGCAACTGTATGATTTCCATTTAAGTTAGAATCAATTACATATGCTGGACTATCATTTATATTGCTAATTCTTATAAACTTATTTTGTGCATTACTTGATGATGATATATTATTATTTATCCAATTTTCATCTGACATACATTTTGCAATTGCATTATTTGATATAATTTCGTATTCACCTAAATCTCCACTAACTTCATCATCATCACTACTAATTTCGTTATTTTTGCTACTAGTATTGTTTGTACTATTATTACCATTTTCAACATTAAAATCTTTCAATGATTCAACTTTTTCCAATCTATTTTCTAATTCTGCAGTTTTATTTTTTTCCTTTTGCAATGAATCCCATAAGAACCATCCTCCTACTCCTACAGCTACAATTATTAAGATAATTAAGATTGCCCAAATAACTTTTTTCATATTATTTCCTCCTCATATGTTAATGTAGTTTTATTATATTAATAAATTGTTATATTGGCAAGACTTTTTCAAACTTTATTTTTATATTTTAGATAATACCCTCATCCAATTTTCTCCCATAATTTTATCAATTTGATCTTCTAAATATCCCGATTTTCTTAATTCATTTATTAAAATTGGCATATCCTTTATTCCTTTTATATCACTTAATCTATGCTCTTCATCCACTCCATCAAAATCCGTTCCTAATCCAATGTAATCAATACCAACTAAATTTGTTATATGTTTTATGTGTCTTATAATATCTGTTACATTTGCTGTTCCTTCTTTTTTTAGAAATAGACTACATAAACATATTCCTATTATTCCATTTCTTTTTGCAATTGCTTTTATTTGTTCATCTGTTAAATTTCGTGGATGATTACATATACTGTAACAATTTGAATGCGTTGCAACTAATGTTCCTGTTGTATTTTTTACAGTATCCCAAAATGTTTGCTCTGATGAATGTGATATATCTATTATTATATTTTTTTGCTCTAGTCTTTTTACATATTCTTTACCCAGTTTCGTTAATCCTAATGAACTTTTTGTATCTGCACCTGTCCCTAACAAATTGTCTTCATTCCAGTTTATTGACATTAGTCGTATTCCTTTTTCATATAATTTATCTATATTATTTAAATCTGATTCTATTGCTTTTCCGTTTTCTATTGTTAAAATAATTCCTATTTTCTTTTGCTCTATTACATATTGAATATCTTTTTTATTTTTTATAATTACTGTATTTTCCATATTTTTAAAATAATAGTCTATTATGTTATTTGCTCTTTCAAATCCATTCTCAAATTTTGGATTTATAAATACTGCTGACATTTGTATTACTGGAGCTAATTGTTTTGCATCTATTGTATTAAAACAATATTGCGTATTGCTTATTTTCTCATTGTTATCTAATGTTTCTGATAATGTATCACAATGTCCATCTATGTAAATTTTCATAATATTTCGTAATATCTATACGATATCACTTCCTCCTCTCCTTATCCCAAGATTGCGCTCTAGTTTTGCTTTTCCAAGGACCGTCCCCTTTTTCGTTACCGAAAAAACAAGGATTTATAAATCCTTGTTTTATATATTATTATATTATTCACCAATTCGTTCTGTTGAATTTTTTGATTTGAATAATTTTACTATTTTTTTCCAGAACTTTTTGATAATATTCATTCTTTTTTCTTGTATAAATTCGTTTTCTTCTTTTACAACTAATTGCATATTTTCGCTTTTATTTTGCTTTTCTTGTTGATTTATTGAATTTTGTTGTACTTGATTATTGCTGTTTATATTATATTTCAATTCAACATTTGGAACTATATCCATATTTATTTTTAGATTTTCTTGTTTTTCATTTTTTAGTAATTCACTTATTGCATTTACTAATTGTTCATCTGTCATATTATTTGAACTTTTTTGTGATATTCTAGAATTACTTGTTATTTCTCTGTTTTTTATATCTTCTACATTTCGTTTCATTACACGATCTATTATTTGATCAGTTTGTTGAATATTTGAAGATATTAGCTTTTGTATATTTTCATCTAACACTTTGTTCTCATTTTGTTTTTTATTTTGTGATAAAATCATATTTTCTTTCTTTTTTGAAAATTCTTCTATATATGAATTTGCAACTGAATTGGAATTTTTATTATTGATATTTTGTTCAATATTTTTTATATTTGGCTGATTTGTATAATTATCATCATTATTATTTGCATTATTCTTTTGATCATATATTTTATGAACTTCATTAATATTAATTATTTTATTATAACTGTCATTGTGCTCTTGTTTTTGATTTATATTATTTCTTTCATTGTTAATAGATACAATTTTTTCGTTACTACTATTTTTTATTTCTTGATTAATTTTTTGAAACTGTGCATTGTCTTGTACTATTCCTTTTTTTGCTTCATCAACTATATCATTTATCTTTTTTACATCAATTGAAACTTCTTTTATATGTTCTTTTTCATCATTAAGATTGAAATAATATGTTTTTTCTTCCTTATCTGATCTATTTGATTTTTCTATAAAATGATTTTTATTATTTTCAAATTGTTCCTTAGTACAATCAAATTGTTTCAAAATTTTAATTGTATTTTTGTCATAATTAGATTTATCTAAAATATGATCAAAGTTTTTCATTATTGCTTCATCAATATATTGTTTTATTTCTTTTCTATCCTCATCTACCATTGGAGATTCTTCAAAAGCATCATATAACCAGTTTAGTAATTTATTTGTTTCATTGTCTACAGCAGTTTCTCTGTTCAACATTTCTGATAAATTGGTATCACATGCTTTTAAAATTTCAACTTTGCTTATCTCAGATATTTGTCCTAATTCATACAATATTTTAGAATATGTTGTTGTAATATCAAACTCACCTTTTTGAAAAAAGTTTTCAAGATTTGTTCTTATTTTATCTATACCGTTTTCTTTATTTTTTAATATTGAAATTAATGATGCTCTATCATATGTGCATAATTTTTTTATTATACTATCTAAAGAATTATAAATTAAATAACAAGTTTCTTTGTCATTTATAAATCGTTCTATTTCTCTGATTGTAATTATTGTACTGTTTTCAAATATGTTATTATAATTCTCAATAAATATTTTTTTAATAGCCTCATTTTGATCAAATAAGTCTTTCCACATACTCATTGATATCATTTTTACATTTTCTTTTACTATATCGGCATTTCCATTTTGAGCCAAACGTGCTATAATTTCGTTTACCAATTTATAATTTGCTGCGCTACTTAAACATATGTATTGAAAGTCTTGTGCTATGTCTAGCTCTTTACTATTTAATACATTTTCAGCATACTCATTTTTTTCTAATATACTTGATATATATTGAATTTTTTTCATATAATCGTCAAAATTCATATTCGAATCCCCCACTTTTTTCTTCAGTGTATTTTTTTGTTAATATTGTATATTATAATTTTATTATTTTCAACATTTTTCCACTTTTTTTATAACTTTATCTTGCTTTTATTATTTAATCGTGCTAAAATCTTTTTATAATATTTGTTTAAGAGCTAAGTATTAAATTAAGTTTTATTAGAGAGACTATGGTTGGTGAAAATAGTTTAAAACAATTTAAGAAATCTACTCTTTCATACATTTAATGAAAATTAAACCGATTTATGCTAGGTTATAAGCATACTTGAGATATACTTTTTTTAAGTATTAATTAAGGTGGCACCGCGAAGAATTATCGCCCTTATGTTTTTGCATAAGGGTGTTTTTGTTTTACACAGACCAGATAACATTACTGGTCCAAAATACAGATTTCAATTGTGTGAAGATTTATCTCACAATTTTATGAAATAGATAAATTTTATAGCTAATACATATATTTTATTAGCACGAAAGGAGAAAATTATGATAGATATTAAATTTTTAAGAGAAAACCCTGATATTGTAAAGGAAAATATCAAAAAGAAATTTCAAAATCATAAATTACATTTAGTTGATGAAGTAATTGATTTTGATAGTAAAAAAAGAGCTGTTAATTTAAGAGGAGATGAACTTCGTAGCAAACGTAATTCATTAAGCTCTGAAATTGGTAATTTAATGAGAAATGGAAAAAAAGATGATGCTGAAGCTATAAAAGCTGAAGTTCAACAAATTAACAGTGAACTTGCTGAAAATGAAAAATTAGAAACTGAATATGCTGAAGAAATAAAATCTAGAATGATGAAAATTCCAAATATTATAGCTGATTCAGTTCCAATTGGTGAAGATGACAGTAAAAATGTTGAAATTCAAAAATATGGTGATCCTGTTGTTCCAGAATATGAAATTCCTTATCATGCAGATATAATGGAATCATTGTGTGGACTTGATTTAGATTCTGCTCGTAGAGTTGCTGGTAATGGTTTTTATTATTTAGTTGGTGACATAGCAAGACTTCATTCTGCTGTATTATCTTATGCAAGAGATTTTATGATAAATAAAGGTTTTACTTATTGTATACCACCTTACATGATTCGTGGTGATGTTGTTGATGGTGTTATGAGTTTTGAAGAAATGGATGCTATGATGTACAAAATTGAAGGTGAAGATTTATATTTAATTGGTACTTCTGAACATTCTATGATTGGAAAATTTAAAGGACAATTATTAAAAAAATCTGAAATGCCTTATACTATGACTTCTTATTCTCCATGCTTTAGAAAAGAAAAAGGTGCTCATGGTATTGAAGAGCGTGGTGTCTACAGAATTCATCAATTTGAAAAACAAGAAATGATTGTTGTTTGTGAACCTGAAGAAAGTTGGGATTGGTATGATAAAATGTGGTCATATACAGTTGAATTATTTAGAAGCATGGATATTCCTGTTCGTACACTTGAATGTTGCTCTGGAGATTTAGCTGATTTAAAAGCTAAAAGTTGCGATGTTGAAGCTTGGAGTCCAAGACAACAAAAATATTTTGAAGTTGGAAGTTGCTCTAATTTAACAGATGCACAAGCTCGTAGACTTGGAATTCGTATTAAAGGTGAAAAAGGAAATTATTATGCTCATACTTTAAATAATACTGTTGTTGCTCCACCTCGTATGTTAATTGCTTTATTAGAAAACAATTACAATGAAGATGGTAGTGTAACAATTCCAGAAGTTCTTCGTCCATATATGGGTGGAACAGAAAAATTAGTTCAAAAGAAATAAACTTTAATTTACTTAGGCAAAATTGTACAAATTTTATACTTTTTTGCCTTTGTTTTATAATATGCAATAAATTTTTATATTAAATATAAAGTCATATTGTAAATATTTTGATTTGCAAATTTTATAATATATTTTAAATTATATCAATAAAAAGAAAGGAGTGATTTTTTTGATAGTAAAAAATCCTAAATTTGAAATTTCTGCTGTTAGTCCAAAACAATACCCTACTAACGGTCTTCCAGAAATAGTTTTAGTTGGTAAATCTAATGTTGGTAAATCTTCTTTTATCAATACTATGATTAATAGAAAAAAATTAGCTAGAACTAGTAGTGAGCCTGGAAAAACAAGACAAATAAATTTTTATAATATAGATGATAAATTTTACTTTGTAGATTTACCTGGATATGGTTATAGCAAGATGTCAAAGGTTGAACAAGCACAAGTTAACAGTTTTATTGATGAGTATTTACATATTAGAAAAAATATTTCATTAATTATTTTTTTAATAGATATTCGTCACGAACCAGGTGCAAATGACAAAATGATGTATGATTATATTATAAGATCTGGTTTGCCTTTTATTGTTATTACTAGCAAAGCAGACAAAATTGCAGTTACTAAAGTAAATTCGGCTGTGGATAGTATTCAGTCTATTTTAAATCCTATTAAAGACTTTACTTTTTTACCTTTTTCAGCAGAAAGAAAAATTTATACAGATGATGTATGGAAAATTTTAGACGATGTTATTGATATTGAACAATAATAAAAAAAGTAGTATAATATATTAATAATATTAAATTTATTTTAATTTTATTTGTAATTTATTTATGATTGGAGAAAATATGAAAAATAATACAATTGCAACATATGAATTTAATAGTATAATTTCAGACATTATCAATAATGATGCTGTAAAAGAAATGAAAAAATATAACCAGCACTACGATTGTGACTGTTATTCACATTGTTTGGATGTTGCCTATATTAGTTACTTGATATGTAAGAAACTCAAATTAGATTATCGTTCTGCTGCAAGAGCCGGCATGCTTCATGATTTTTTTCTATATGATTGGCGTGTACGACAACCTGGCAGAAAAGGTTTTCATGCATTTAGACATCCATACATAGCTTACAAAAGAGCATCTAATTTATTTGATTTGAATAAAAAAGAAAAAGACATAATAATAAAACATATGTGGCCATTAACAATAATTCCACCACGTTATATTGAATCTTTTATAATAACTTTAGTTGATAAATATTGTGCTTTAAAAGAATCTTATAATTATTATTCAGGTAAAGTTGTTTCTAAAAAGATTTTACGATATGCTTCATTTTTATTATTAGCTTTTATTGTTCGCATACCATAAAATGGACATTAACTTGTCCATTTTATTTTTTACAAAACGATTATTATGACATATAAAAAAAAGAAGTACTTCATAATGTACTTCTTTTTTTTATATATTATTCTTCTGTTGAAGCTTCTGCTTCATTTCCAGATTCAGCTTGTACAGCTTCATATTCTTTAAATATAGCATCTTGTATTTTTTGTCTTGTTTCTTGGTTGATTGGGTGAGCTATATCTTTATGTTCACCATTAGCTTTTTCTCTGCTAGGCATAGCAATAAATAGACCTTTTGGGCTATCAATAATTTTAATTCCATGAACAACGAATTCATTATCGAATGTTACTGAAGCAACTGCCTTCATTTTGCTCTCTGAATTTAAAGTTTTGTTTAAACGTACATTTGTAATTTGCATTTGAGCACCGCCTTCCAATGTTAAATATTTTTTTGTACATAATGTATTATATCTATGTACAATTATATTATTCTCCAAAAACATTTTTTTTCCTTCTTTTTTTTACATATTTTTAAATTTTTTTTTATTTTATAGAGGCTCAGTCTATTTTCTCTATCAATGAGAGATGGTTGTCAATGGGGACGGTTCTTTTTGACAACCATCCCCCACTGACGACCCATTGACACCGTCCACTTTGGCACCCTATTCCCGTTTTCATTTAGTTTTCTTGTTGTCTTTTTATTTTGATTTTGTGAATAAAGTTTGGAAATTTGGGCATTTTATATTGAAAATTTCATATTATTTTTATATAATAGGAATATCGAAAATTTTAGAAAAAATCAAATTTAAAGGAGTGTGCATTACATTGGCTAACTTAAATCAATTGAAACTTTTTAGAAATATACATATGAGAGGAATTGGCGGTACAAGTATGAGTGGTATTGCTGAAATGCTTAAACATTGGGGATTTCATGTTACTGGCTCTGATGACAATTCTTCTGAATTAACTGATAAATTAATAGATAGAGGCATTCCAGTAACTATCGGTTATGATTTTAATAATTTATCAAAGGCTAGTTTGGTTGTTTATACTGCAGCTATAAAACCTGATGATCCAGAGTTATTAAAAGCCAAGGAACTTAATATTCCAACTGTTGAAAGAGCTGATTTTTTGGGTGAAATTACAAAGGCTTTTGAAGATACAATTTGTATTTCTGGAACTCATGGAAAAACAACAACTACTTCTATGATTTCTTTGTGTTTTATTGAAGCTGGTTTAGACCCATCTATTCAAGTTGGATCAATTTTAAAACAATTAAATGGTAATTCAAGAATCGGAAATAGTGAATATTTTATATTAGAGGCATGTGAATATGTTGAAAGCTTTTTAAGTTTTTACCCTAAAACAGAAGTTATATTAAACATTGACAATGATCATTTAGATTACTTTAAGAATCTTGATAATATTAAATTGGCATTTGAAAAATATGTAAAACTTCTTCCTAATGATGGTCTTTTAGTTGTAAATGCTGATGATGAAAATTGTTCAACTTTACCAAAATGTACAAGTGCCAAAATTGTTACTTTCGGTTTAGAAAAACAAAATGCTAATTTTATTGCTCGTAATATTACATTTAATGCTAACGGTTTTCCTACATTTGATGTCTACTATAATAATAATTTCTATAAAACAATAAGCTTATCAGTTCCTGGAAAACATAATGTTATGGATGCTTTAGCATGTATTGCAACTTGCCATTCTTATGGAATAGAAAAATCTATTATTGCTGATGCATTAAAGAAATTTACTGGTGCTCATAGACGTTATGAATTTGTTGGAACATTTCATGGTAATATAAGTGTATTTGATGATTACGCTCATCATCCGACAGAAATTCAAGCTATTGCAAATGCTACTATGCAAAAGAAACATAATAAAGCTTGGATAGTTTTCCAACCACATACTTACAGCAGAACTAAGAATTTATTACATGATTTTGCAAAAGCTTTAGCCCCATTTGACAATATTATTATAACTGATATTTATGCAGCACGTGAAAAAAATACATTTGATATAAGTGCTCAAGATTTAGTTGATGAGATTACAAAAATTGGTAGAAAAGCTATATATATGTCAAATTTTGAAGAAATTGCTAAATATATAAAAGATCATGCTATAAATAATGATATTGTTTTAACAGTTGGAGCTGGTACAGTAACAAAAATTGGCCCAATGCTTGTTGACAATCATGAAGATTAAAAAATATGGCTTAAAAGCCATATTTTTTGTATTATAATATAAAATAAATGCTAAAGTTTAATACTTTAGCATTATTTTTCTTTTATATAATCTTCTTTCGATAATATTGGATAAACAAATTTCATTCCATTATCTGCAAGTTTTCCATCTTCTATATGTGTTTTAAAAAAATTATTAGATCCTAGTAAAAAATATTTATATTTGATATCTTGGTTTACTTTTCCATCACCAATTATTACTGGATCATCCCAAGTTGTATCAATTGCATACCATTCTCCATGCAAATATACATAGTTCCAAGCATGATTTTCTCTTGATCCAGTATCTATATCAATACCTTCTCCTGATACTAATACACAAGGTATATTCATTTTATCCATTAAGGATTTAAATAATCGTGCATATCCTTCACATACTACAGTTTTATTCTTTAATGCTCCATATATATTAGCATTATCTGATGATTCTTGCATATTATATTCTAAATTATCAACTATCCAATTGTGAGCTTTTACAATTTTATAATAGTCGTTTTTTTCAGTTATACTATTTAAAATTTCATTTTCCTTTTGCTCAACAAAATTATTTGCCTTGGTTACATCTTCAGCACTATTTAAACCATTTATTAAATAATTTGAATTTTGCCCTTTACTTATGTAAAACTCATATGTGGTTTTAGATCCTCTTTTTATTGTTTTAGTTACCAAACACATTTTAGATCCATCTATATAAAATATATCAACATTATCATTACGAAATGCATCCCATGCATTTTGAAATGCATTCATTAATTCATCATTCATATTTTCTTTTCTGGCTAAGCTTGATAATTTTGAAGATATCTTTATATAATCTTCTCCACTTTTTATTTTTTCTATATTATTAAGTATTTCCGCATATATTATTTTAGAATTATCATCTAATTGATTATAATAATATCTATTTTGCGAATCTGCTATTTCATATATATTTGTGTCTTCATTATCTGGTTCATAGTTTTCAACTATTGCTGATAAACTTCCATTTGTCTTGTCATTTATATCATTTAAAACAATACCAATTTTTTCTTTAAGTATTACTATATTTTTGTTATTTTTTAAGAAACTAAAATTATAACATCCATATATAAATACTATAATTGCAATTAATATAAAAATTTTTATAATTGTCCAAATTATCGATTTTTTCTTACGCTCCATATTCCTCCTAAAAGGTAAATATTAATAAACTTCGTCAACTCCAGTTGCAATGACTGTTACTATTACCTCATCACCTAGATCTTCATTGATTACTGTACCAAAAATTATATTGGCATCTTCATCTACAATATCATTAATGATAGCAACACTGCTATTAATTTCACTTAATGATAAATCCTTACTTCCTTGAATATTAATTATTATTCCTTTTGCACCATTTATATTTACTGCTGTTAATGGATTGTCAATTGCTTTTCTTGTTGCTGCTGCTAGTGCATTTTCACCTATTGCACTACCTATACCCATATATGCTAATCCTCTAATGCTTATAATTGTAGATATATCAGCAAAATCTATATTTATTTCACCAACTGTATTTAATAAATCTGTTATTCCAACAATACCTTGTTTTAAAGTGTTATCTGCTTGTTTGAATGCATCAACTATTGTTACATTATCAGAATTTATTTTTAATAATTTATCATTTTCTATTACTATGAGAGCATCGACATTTTGCTTTAATTTTTCAATTCCAGCCATTGCCTTCTTCTCTCTCATCTTTCCTTCAAATTTGAATGGTTTTGTTACAATTCCAATTGTTAATATTCCCATTTCTTTTGCCATTTCTGCTATTACAGGAAGTGCTCCTGTACCTGTTCCTCCGCCCATTCCGGCTGTTAGAAATAATAAATCTGTATTTACTAATGATGCTGCTATTTCTTCTGCATTTTCTTTTGCAGAATTTTCTCCAACTTCCGGGTTAGCTCCAGCTCCAATTCCTTTAGCTTCATTTTCACCAATTTGTATGATGTTTTGAGCTTTTGATTTTGCAGCTGATATTGCGTTTGTATCCACTACTATAAAATCTACATTTTGTATTTCGTCTTCTATCATACGGTTTACAGCATTACTACCTCCACCGCCGGCACCTAATACTTTTATTCTTACAATAGTTTCTTTAGTATTTAACTCGCTACCCATATTATATTTTCTCCTCTCACTATTCTTGCTTTGTCTATTATATATGTTAATTGTCAATATTTCAATATTTATGTATAAAATAATTCAATATAATAACAATTTTACAGCTTTAGGTATATTCAATTTTTACTTATTCCATGGACTATTTGACGATGTATCTGTTGGGTCCCAATTTCTACATTCAACATTATCTGATATTTTTTGAGCTGTTGGTTTACCAAGTGGTCCAGGATCTGAACTTGTATAAAATTCCACTTGTGTTCCTACTTCACAATTATCAAATATCCACTTTGTATCGGCAACAGAAAGTCTTACACATCCTAAAGAAGCCGTTGTTCCTAATTTATCATATTCCCAGTATTCTAAAGAATCTTCACTTTCACTTGTATATGGTACAGAATGAAATAATATTCCTCCGATAATTCTTGTTGAATATCTTCCAAAAGTTCCACCTTCTAATGTTCCCCATTCATATCCTTTAGATGTTTTGTATACGCCACTTTTGGGAGTAGCCGTTCCACATGAACAAACCATTGCTTTTACTGGAATAGAATAATATCCATTTTCATCTTTTTTGTAAATTGTAACTGCATTTTCTCCATAATTAACTTTAATATAATACTTCGTTTTTCCTGTAGGATATTTTGTACTACTTTGCTGTACTTCATTTTTGTCATTTGATGTACTATTTTGTTTGTTTTCATTATTATTCTTTTTATTTTGATTTTCATTACTGATGATATTTTCATTAACTTCATTTTTTATTTCATTACTAACAGAATTATTTATAATATCATTATAAGATTTTTCCTCAATTTCTTTACTATAATTTTGTTCTTCTGGCTCTGAAGTTGTAGATGTTTCTATTTTTTTTGAATGTTTAAAAAATATAATACCTATAACAGCTACAATACATATAACTATAAAAATTATAAATTTATTTTTTTTCTTCATTATTCCCTCCTTTTTTCATAATTCATTGTTATTTTAGCATATTATTTTTATATTTACAAATAGAAAAAAAGAAATCTTGCAATAAGATTTCTTTTTTTAGTTTTAATTTAAACTATTATAATAAGCATTATATAATTTAGCATAATACCCATCTTTTTGTAATAATTCACTATGATTTCCCTGCTCTAATATTTTACCTTTATTTAGTACAATTATTTTATCAACATTTACTATTGTAGATAATCTATGTGCTATAAATATTGATGTTTTTTCAGCAGATATTTTATCTACTGATTTTTGTATTAGCTCTTCTGTTGTTGTATCAATATTTGCTGTTGCTTCATCTAATATAAATATTGATGGATTTTGTGCAAATATTCTTGCAAATGCTATAAGTTGTTTTTGTCCAGCAGAATACGAATTACCTCGCTCTGCAGAAATTTCGTTTATACCATTATTTTGCGAATTTATAAAATCTGTAGCAGATGCTAATTTTACCGCTTCATTTATTCTTTCATCTGAAACATCAGAGTATAATTTAATATTATCCTTTAATGATTTTGCAAATATAAATGGATCTTGCAATATTGTTCCAATATTTTTTCTAAGTGATTTTAAATTAATATCATTTATATTAACACCATCAAGTAAAATTTCACCTTTTTGAATTTTATAAAATCTATTAATTAAATTAGTAATTGTAGTTTTTCCAGACCCAGTTTTTCCAACTAAAGCAATGCTTTCTCCTGGATTAATTGTAAAACTTACATCTTTTAAAATCCAATTTTCATCTTCATATGCAAACCAAACATTTTTAAATTCTATTTTTCCTTTTACATCTTTTATCTCTATTCCAGAATCATAATCTTCCAAATATTCCTCATGCTCTAATATTTCATATATTTTATCAATAGAGCTTGTTGCATCTTGTACAATTTCTACATTTTCTATTATTCTATCTATTGGTTCAAATATCTTTCTCAAATATGTTATAAATAAGTATATAACACCAACTTCTAAATTAACACCAAGCCATTTATTTGCACAAAATAATACAATTAAGGAAATTCCTATATTTTCTATTAAATCAATTAATCCTGGTAATAAACCATATAGAACTCCTATATTTTTAGATGAATTTCTATAATTTTTTGTGTTTTCTTCGCACTCTTCTTGTTTTTCTTTTTGCCTATTAAATATTTTTATTAACTTTATTCCATATATAGATTCCGCTAAAAAAGTATTTAATACAGTTCTATATTCTTTTGATCTATTAAATATTTTTTTCAATATTTTAGAAATTGTTATTGTAACAACTAACAATAATGGTATTATTAAAATATTTATTGCAGATAACTGTATGCTCATATATATCATCATTGTAAGTAATCCTAATATGATTATTATATCTTTTGGAAATGTTGTTATTACTTCACTAAATAAGGCATAAACATCCTCTGTATCACTTGTAACTCTTACATATAGTTTACCAGATGGTGTTTTATCATGAAATGTTACATTTGATTTTTCTATGTATTTATATAATTGATTACGCAAATTATACATTACTTTTTCACCCATATTATTTGTAGTAATTCTGTTTATGTAATCAACTATATTGCCTATTATTACGATTAGTATATATATTACAGCTATTGTTGTGATACTTATATTATTATATATGTATAATTTTTCTGGTAAATATTTGTCCATAACTTGCTCTAATAAATATGGTTTTACTAATTCGCATATATCTATGAATAGAGCCATTAGGGTAACTATTAGTATTGTTTTTTTGTATGGTTTTACCATCTTTTTAAATCGTTCTATTGTTTTTTGTTTCATTTTTCCTCCTTTCAGATGTTTGTATTCAAATTATGATTGTATGTTTTTCTGCAATTTGATTGTTATTAAATTATTTTAGTCTAATAGTGATGATTGCGCTTTGTGTGCTTGGTTTTGGTAAAATTCTTGATATTTTCCGTCTTTTTGTAGCAATGTTTGATGGTTTCCTTGCTCTACTATTTCACCTTGTTCTAATACTATTATTTTGTCGCAATCTTTTATATCTGATATTCTGTTTGATACTATTATGCAGGTTTTGTTTTTTGTTAGCTCTTTTACATTGTTTAGTACATGTTGCTCTGTTCTGTTATCTAACGCTGAAAATGTATCGTCAAATATTATTATATTGCTGTTATTTAAGAAAGCTCTTGATATTACCACTCTTTGCTTTTGTCCTCCGGATAAATCTATTCCTTTTTCTCCTATTACTGTATTTATTCCATCGTCCATATGTGATATTTCGTCATATATCATTGCTTGTTTTGTACTATCTTCTATATCTTCATCTTTGTATTCATCTTTAAATAAATTTATATTTTCTTTTAGTGTTGCTGAAAATAAAAAGTTGTCTTGTGTTATGTAACATATATTATCTCTTATTATTTTTACTGGTATGTCATTTATATCTTTTCCATCTATAAATATTTTTCCTCTTTCTACATCATATAGTTTTAATAATAAGTTCATTAATGTAGTTTTTCCACTTCCAATGACTCCGATAATTCCAAGACTTTCACCTTTTTTTATGTCTATATTTATATTTTCTAATACTGTCTCTATATATCCTGGATAATTGTATGTTAAATTTTTTATTTCAATATCTCCATTTAATTTGTCTTCATTACTTTTCTCAAAATTATCTATTTCTTCTTCTGGCAATTTAAACATTTTATTTAATCTATCAAATGATACTTTGAATTTTTTGGCTTTTCCAAATAACCATGGTATCCACCTTACAGGTCCTTCTAGCATTGCTAAATATCCATTAAATGCAATTAAATTACCAATTGATACTTTTCCATTTATTACTAGATTTGAACCATATAGTAATGTAATTGCATATGCTAATCCAAATCCTAAACTTACACATACAAATAATAAATTTTGATTTTTTGAAACACTTATATTATATTTTTTTAATGTTGCATTTTTATCTTTAAATTCTTCAATTTGTTTATCTTCTCCACAAAAAGCTTTCATTGTTCTTATACTATCTGTACTTTCCTGTACATATTCAGATAAATCTGCAAAACTTTTTTGAGCCTCTTTCATAACATCCATCCATCTTTTTCTTATGAAAATTATTACTACTATTGTTATTAAAACAGGTATTAGTGATATTAATGTTAATTTTATATTACATGAATTACTCATCATTATAATTGCTATCGTAAAATTGGCAATTATTCTTGTTCCTGTTGAAATAAATTTTGCAGTTATCATTGTAACTTTTCTTAAGTCACTGACAAAATATGACATTATTTCTCCATTTTTTATTTCATTTAAAGCTTTTACTTTTGTTTTTAGAAGTTTCGTAAATAGCCTATCCTTTAAATCTTTATCTATATATATGTTTATCCTGAAATCTAGATTTTTCCATAATACTCTTGTAATTAAAAATCCTATAGAAATACTTAATAATTGAACTATAGATTTTATAATTTCAGATTTGTTTGATTCTGCATTATATAGTAAGTCTATCATTTTACCTACTATTTTTGATGGATATGCTATAAATATTACACTTATTACAATCAGTATTATTTCTATTAAAATTTGCCATTTGTATTTTTTTAGACTCTTTATGAGCTCTTTCTTCATTTATCCCCCTCCTTTAATTGGCTTTTTTTATATAAAAGCATCAAAAAAAGACAGACTAATAAAAATCTGCCTTTTTAGTTTATGCTTTATATAAAAATGATGCAATTTTTATTCGTACTATAAACAGGCTATAATACAAATAAATTTTACATTTGTTATAACCTTAGTATTTAATTTTTGTTTTCACTCCAAATTTTCATCATTTTTATCACTTCTTTCTTTAAAATATAGATATATGTTAACATTTTTATCAAATTTTGTCAACATATTTTATGTAACTTTACTTTAGATAATTTATTATTGATATAACAAGATCAATCACTGTTCCTGTTAGTACTGTAAATATTATTACATTTTTAGTCTTATTTGAGATTTTTGATGACATTTTTCTCAATTTTTTTGCTATAAATGGATGTATATCTTTCATAAATATTACTGATAGTAATCCCCAAAAAGCTGAGGCTGCTAAACATACTCTACCTTGGATATTGTATGGTTGCTTTGAGTAATCCCACCATCTTATACCAAAGCATACTTCTAATATTAATGATGTTAAATATTCTAATATTGAACACCATAATGTTGCAAGTATTATTCTTTTAATTAATGACCCTTTTCCATTTAACCTTTGTGCAAGTAAAACTAATACAAGTGCTGCAAATCCATACATTGGACATATTGGTTCATATAAAAAGCCTCTATTTTCTAATACTCCATCACTTACAAATACTATTGATACATCTATTAACCATCCTAAAAAAGCATAGATGTAAAAAAATACGATATATATTTTTAATTTGTTAAATCCCTCTTTTATCATACTAAATTTCACCCTTTCTTGCTTCACTAAAATGTACATATATTTTTATATTATATTTACTCTTTTCTCTTTTTCCATGAAACAATATTGTTTGCTATTATGAAAATTACAGAAAAAATTAATATTATTACCATATGTATTATTATGTTATTTATTATTTCTTTTGTAAAGTTTGTTGCACTTGCTATTGTGTTATTATTCGTTATAAACCAGTATGATGGTAAAATTTTTGCACAATTTAATACTGCTTCTGGTAAATATTCTTGTGGTACAAATGCTCCACATATGAAACTTGAACCTAGTGCTATTACATTTACAATTCCATTAATTGCATCCTTACTTTTTACTAAATTTCCTACAAATGACCCTATTGTAAGTGCAGTTATGCAAAATATAAATGAATTTATTATAAACCATAGACCATTTGTAGTTAACATCACATTTGAATATAGTATAATGCTTATTGTTACATATATAAACCATATGAAAAATACTAAAAATGCATTTCCTAATAATAATTGTGAGTTTATTTTTTTGTATGATGTTTTACTTATTATATTTCTTCTTTTAATTTTTTGTTCATTAAATTCTCTAATTACAACACCTGCTATATATATGCATAATACTAAAAATCCATAATTTGCAAAATTATAATAAAATTTTACTTTTGCAAGAACAGCTGAATCCATTTTATTTTCTACTTTAATATCAACTGTTTTTTCTAAATCTTTGTTTATATTATTTATTATTTCTGTTTCATTCATTCCAGAAATATTGTATGCTTTTGCAATATTTAGATATTTTTCTAATAGCATTTCTGTATAACTTGCATAACTATTTGTTGATTTTTTTATTTCTATTTGTGGATTTTCTCCTTTTAAAAATTTTTCAGAATATCCTTTTGGTATTTTTAAATAACAATTTATTTCTCCATAAAATAATGCATCTGCAAGAGCTTCTTCTTCATTTGGTATATCAACAATTTCTGCATTTTTGGATACATAATCTACAAAGTTTTTAGTAAAATCTGCATCATTATCTTCATTTATTATTGTCATTTTTGGTTTTTCTGCTAAAAAATTAGTTGTGTCTTGACTTGATGTGTTTGTTGCAAATATCGCAAAAAATAATGTTATTCCAACATATATTAAAATCATAGGATATTGTTTTTTTACTATTTTTAGATATGCATTAAATACTGTCATATTTTTGCCTCCTTATAAAAATATAAGAAATTATTATCATTATTGCCGAAAATATGGCTAAGCTTATTATATTATTATAATATCTTGTCATTGTGTCATAATAATATAATGAATAAAAACCATCTGTTATCATATTTACAGGATTGATTTTTGCTAAAATTGGAGCATTATTTTGAATTACATATTTCATGTAAACTCCCATCATTCCTGCAAAAAATGATAGTGTCATTGTAATTGCAAGTACAATTCCTGTTTTAATTCCATCTGATTTTTTACTTGATACTCCAACTAATAAACCAAGTGAAGTTCCTGCTAAACATCCAAATAATGACAATAAACATACATAACCAATATTTCCACCAAAACTTACTCCTAATATACAATATAAATATCCTATTAATATTAAAATTTCAATGTATTGTATTATAAATGATACTAATAACGAAATTAGTAGCACTTTCATTTTATGAACTGGTGCAATGCTTGTTCTTGCCCCTTTAGTACTTAAATTAGCAGTAGTTTCATCAACTACCATTAATCCTAAAAAGCCACCGTATAAACATGCCATACCAATTAATGTATAAAATTCAACTTCCATCATATTCATATTTTTACTTGATGAGTCATTAAAATATTGATTTTCTTTAAAAAATATATCTATTGCAGCTTTTTTTAATGATTCTGGATTATACTCATATATTTTTGTTGCTACACTTTCATATTGATATGTTTGCTCTATTACATATTTTATTACAGTTTGATTAATACCATTTTCTTTAACTATTACAGATGTTTTTTCTGCTGGCAATATATATCCGTCTATATCACCATTTTCTAATAATTGTTTTGCTTCTGATTCATCAACATATTTTATGTTAAATAATTTATTATCATCATCTTTTGAAACAGATTCTAGTACAGTTTTTAATGTTTGATTATTATCGTATTGTTCATTTTTTATTACTGCTACATCAATTACTTTTAACTTTTCATCATTTTGTATATCTGAAAAAGCCAAATGAAATAATGTTGCTAATATTATTGGAAATATCATTGTCCAAAATATTACACTTTTTTTTCTTAATAATATCTTTAACCTATTTTTAAATATATGAAAAAACATTAGTCCCTAAGCCCCTTTCCTGTTAACTCTAGGAAAACATCATTAAGGCTTGGTAGCTCTGAAAATATTCTGCTATACTTGATATTATTTAATTTTAAAAACTCTATCAAACCAGTTAAGTTTTCTTCACCTTTTTTATATGTAACACATAAATTTTCGTTTTCTTTATTTACACTTAACACATTTTTTAAACTTGACATTTTACTTATTATTTCATCAGTAATATTATCAATTGTTATTGTAATTTTTTCCCCTGTTGATATTAGATTTTTTAGCTCTTGTTTTGTACCTGATGCGATAACTTTTCCATTATCTATTATTACAATTTTAGTACAAATTTGCTCAACTTCTTCCATATAATGTGTTGTATAAATTATTGTTGCACCTTCTTCGTTTAGCTTTTTTATTCCATCTAATATGTTATTTCTACTTTGTGGATCGACAGCAACCGTTGGTTCATCAAGTATTATAAGCTCTGGCTTATGGGCTATACCACATGCAATATTTAATCTTCTTAATAAACCTCCACTTAATTGCTTTGGATAAAATTTTTTAAACTCAGCTAATCCAACTAAATTTATTGCATCATTAACATATTTTTTTCTTTCATTTTTATCTTTTATATATAATCCACAAAAATAATTAATATTTTCATATACAGTAAGCTCTTCAAAAACAGCAACATCTTGGAACACAACACCAATTTTAGATTTTATATCATAGCTTTCTGGAGTCATTTCTTTTCCAAATATCTTAATACTTCCTGAGTCAAAATTTAATAATGATAATATACAATTTATTGTTGTTGATTTTCCACTTCCATTTGGCCCAAGTAAACCAAATATTTCTCCTTTTTTTACATTTAATGATAAATCATCTATTGCCTTAAATTTTCCTCCATATGTTTTATTCAAACTATTTATTTCTAAAACATTCTCCATCCCGCTTTTCTCCTTTAATAAAACTAATTATTATTTTGTATTTTATTTAAGCATTCAAATATAATTTCATTTTTCTCATCTTCTGTTAATTTTCTTCCAACAATATTCATCTGTCTTTGCATTTGTTGTACTGCTTTTTCCAAGGCACTATCTAGTTTAGCTGTTGAAAAATTATCTTGATCTTTTTTTATCCTTTTAAAAACACGCTCTTTTTTTATTGAATACACATAGAGCGAAATTGCAACCCCTAATACCATTCCTAATACTAAAAAAATATATTTCTCCATTTTATTGTTCCTTTCAATTTTTCCTTTTAATATCGCCATTTTATCATATCAAATTACTTTAGGCAAGATAAAATACGAGGAGTTTAATGTAAGACATCAAACCCCTCTTTTCCTCAATTTTTCTTTTCAGATGCTTCTTTTTTCCTCTTTTCATCACTCAAGAAGAGTACCCACTGTCGCACTCCCCAGAGAAAAATCAAAAGTTCCATTACAATATAAATAATAAGTAATATTTTTAACATCTTTCTTCTCTTTCTAAATTCCTTTTTCGTAACAATTAATATACGGAATTTCTCATACATTAACCATTGGTTATACAATACTATTATATCATTTTTATACTTTTTGTCAATGGGTGTCAATGGGGACGGTTCTTTTTGACAACCTTAACACACAAACCCATCCTCCATTTACATATTTCACTATTTTCACTTTCTTACATTTTTCACCATTTTCTCTCTTTTTTCATAATATATTATAACTAGATTTTCTAGTAAAAAGTCTTATGACTAATTTGAAAGGAGTAATTTATATGGAATATGATAAAAATATATGTCCTGTTGTAGGAGTAGAAGGGTTTGTTTCTGCTGGAAAACAATTTGATGTTGATATCCATCTTCCAGAAGATAATCGTTCTGTAATTTATGGAGTTATAAAAGATTGCTATGAAGAGCCAATAAAAGACGCTGTTGTAAAATTAATTGAAGTTGATAGAGATTGCAAAAAAAACGAAAGAAAACCTGTAACTCATACTTTTACAGATAAATATGGTCAATTCGTATTTGGACCTTTATGTGCAAATAAATTTTATGAGATAGAAATTTGGGCTAACAAAGTAAAACATTCAAAAATATGTACAACATCTAAACACCACGGAAAATGCTTAAAAGGTGAAAAATTAGACTGTGATTGTAATGAATATTTTGATAGAAAAGAAGAAGATGTTGAAGAATAAATTATACCAATAATTGATAAAAAAATAAGTTGGTAATTTTTAGTTATTGCCAACTTATTTCTATTACTTTATACTTCTTAGATAATTCCCATTTTTTTTATAAATCTTTTTCCTTTTTTAAATGGCTTTGATTTATTAAACATTCCTTCTTTATACATAATTGTAGTACCTGCAATCAACATACTTCCAACTAAAACACCTTTAAAGAATTTCATTTTATTCCCTCCTATTGACATTTTTTTGATATACAACATTTAATTATTCAGCAATAATTACTATAAAAGCTTTGTTTTAAAACATACTATTTTACATTAGCTTATAAAGTTGTGAATCATAACATCTATTTTTCTTGCTGTTTATTATTATTATGTCTACTTTCTTTTTTTATATACATTTTATAAAAATTATACATTTCCATAATAGCAATTATTAATAATAGTATTCCGAAAATTTTTCTTAAAAAAATTTTATTTAATTTATTTGAAATAATTGAACCTATTATTGTTCCTATTATTCCATAAATTATAACTTGAAATGCCAATTTATACTTTACTAATTTATTTTTTGAGTTTACTATAACAGAGCAAAGTGCTGTTGGTATAAAGAAAATTAAATTCGTTGCTTGGGCAATATGTTGATCTATTCCCAAAAAATTAACTAATAATGGAATTAATAAAGCTCCTCCACCTAATCCCCAAGAAGTTGCTAGTCCAGATAAAATTCCAAATACTATTTCCACCAAATCACCTCAGCATACAGTAGGAAGAATACAATAAAAACAAAATAAATATAATTTTAAATATTTTCGCTTTTGTATTTATTTTATTTAATAATTTGCTTCCAATATAACTCCCTATTATACCTCCTATAGCACATTTGATTCCTAAAATAATGTCAAAATTTTTATATTTTAAATAGATTATACTTGTAACTATAATTATTATAAGCATCGAAAATATTGTTGTTGCTCTTGACTCTTTTTCATTAAGTTTAAAAATATACGTACACGCTGGTAATAAAATTAATCCTCCACCAGTTGCTAATAAACCACTTATAAAACCTGTAATTAATCCTACTAAAATTTTTTTATACATACTAAAATTACCTTTTTATTTTAGTATTTCAACAAATTTAGTTTTTATTCAAATTTTCAAACTCAAGCTCTGCCAATTGAGTTAATCGTTCATCACACATAAGCATTGCTCTTATTACTTCTTCTTTTAGCTCTTCATTTTCAATATTATCTGATAAATCCAAAAATTTTTGTATAAATCTTAAATACTCTTTGTCCTTTTCCTTCCAATCTCTGTTATTCATTTGTAGTAATCCTCCTTGTTAATATTTACTATATATTAAATATTAACAAGTTTCAATAGTTTTATTCAAATTTTGAAGACGGGATAAAAAATTAATTTTTTTTATATCCTGTCTTCGGCAATGGGTTGTCAATGGGGACGGTTCTTTTTGACACATTTTCCTGACAAAGGTGTCGATAGGTGTCAATAGAGACGGTTCTTTTTGGCATATTCTACTGACAGAAATGTGTCAAAAAGAACCGTCCCCATTGACAACCATTGACAACCCAAATTTAAATCTAAAAAATTCTTAATTTGTTTACTGAATTTTTTATACAGCTAATTAAAAAATCAACATCTTCTTTTGTATTATCTTTTCCAAATGTTGTTCTTAATGCTCCTTGTGCTAGGTTTTCTTTTAAACCTATTGCTATTAATACATGTGATGGCTCTAAGGAGCCTGATGTACATGCAGAACCTGCTGAAGCACATATTCCATATGCATCTAGGTTTAATAGTAATTGTCCTGCATCTATTCCATCAAATGATATATTGGCATTTCCTGGCAATCTTTTTACTTTATCTCCATTTAATTTTATATTTGGTATGTTTTTTTCTATTTGAGTTATGTAATAATCTCTTAAATATTTTAATTTATTATTATATGAATCAAATTCATTGTATATTAAATTTACTGCTGTTCCAATTCCAACAATTCCAGCAACATTTTCTGTACCAGCCCTTTTATTTCGCTCTTGATGACCGCCCATTTTGTATTGCTTCAAATTTTATTCCTTTTTTCACATATAATGCTCCTATACCTTTTGGACCATAAAATTTGTGAGCAGACATTGATAATGCATCTATATTAAGTTCTTTTACATCTATTTGTACATTTCCAATGGCTTGAACAGCATCTGTATGAAATATTATATTATTTTCCTTTGCAATCTCACCTATTTTCTTAATTGGTTGTATTGTACCTATTTCATTATTTGCAAACATTATTGAAATTAGTACTGTATTTTTTCTTATAGAATCTTTAAGCTCAGACAAGCTTATTAATCCATTTTCGTCAACATTTAAATATGTTACATCAAATCCATTATTTTCTAGCCATTTGCATGTATTTAATATAGCTGGATGTTCAATTTTTGTTGTTATTAAATGTCTTCCACGACTTTTATTAGCCAGCATTATTCCTTTTAATGCTAAATTATCGCTCTCACTTCCACATGATGTAAAATAAATTTCATTTTGATCTGCATTTATTGCCTTTGCAACTTTACTACGATTTTCTTCTACTATTTTTTTATTTTTTCTCCCTAAACTATATACTGATGATGGATTACCATATTCTACTCCCAAATATGGCAACATTGCTCTTACAACTTCTTCTCTTACAGCTGTTGTTGCTGCATGGTCAAAATATCTTATCTTCATAAATATATATCCGTCCTTTCACAAATTCTACATCATAATGCTTATATTTCATTATATTTATAAAACAACAAAAAAAGCACTAAATAATTAAATTTAGTGCTTTTTATTATTCAATTATTATTTTAAACAGTTGCTTCAGTCCATCTCGATACTCTTATTTCTTTATAAGTTTGTAATACTTTATCATATTTTTCATACTCATCTTCCCATATCATTGATGGAATTTTTTCAAATATTGAAAATACTTTTTCTGCCTCTTTTAAAAACATTGTTTGTTCATTTTTAGTCATTTTTCTATTGCTCTTTGAATAAACATATAAACTATCTAAATCGTTTATTGCCAAAATAAAGTCAAAAAAGTCTTTCACATTCATTCCTGCTAATTTAATTTTTACACAAACAATTCCAAATATTGCTGTTACAACAAATAAAACTAAATATAATATATATAAAATTACCATACTATCACCTTCCATCGTATACCTAATTATACCACATTTGTAATATTTTTGCAATATTAGTGTAACATCATTGTAATAGTATTGTAATATTATTGTAACAATGGTAAATGGGGACGGTTCTCTTTTCCCTTCTTTTCCCTCCTTTTTCTCTTCAAGCACTTTAAATTTCAAAAAGACCGAAACATTAAATGTTTCGGTCTTTTTTTAGGCTTTGATTATTCCGCCTATTGTTCTGTTCATTGATGCTTCGCTATTTGGTAATATTTTATCTCCTCCAGCTATTGCTAGTACATCTCCTTTTTGAATTAAGTTTAGCTCTATTGCTTTTTCAATTCCTTTTTCAATTATATCTCTTGGCTCTCCTTTTTCATTTATTAATAATGGAATAACATCTGCAACAATAGCTAATTGTCTGTATGTTTTTTCATCTGTTGTTACAGCTATTATTGGGCATGTTGGTAATAAACTTGATATTATTCTTGGTGTATTTCCAGCATCTGTATATGCAATAATTGCTTTTGCTCCCAATTGTGTTGCTGTTAAAGATAATGAATGATGTATATAAAATTTATAATCCATATTTCCAAAGTCTAAATTTCTTCTTGCTATTCTCTTATCATAGCTTATTTGATTTTCTATTGAATGAGCTATTTTTGACATTGTTTCAACACATTGTACTGGATATTTTCCCATTGCACTTTCTCCAGAAAGCATTACAGCTCCTGTTAAATCAAATATTGCGTTTGCAACATCACTTACTTCAGCTCTTGTTGGACGTGGATTTGTTGTCATTGATTCTAACATTTGTGTTGCTGTAATTACAATTTTTCCTGCTGTATTACATTTTTTTATTAATTGCTTTTGAACAATTGGAACTTCTTCCATTGGTATTTCAACCCCCATATCTCCACGAGCTACCATTATTCCGTCTGATACTTCTAATATTTCATCAAAATTATCAATTCCTTCTTGGCTTTCTATTTTTGATATTATTTTTATTTTTTCTCCGCCATTTTCATCTAATACTTTACGAATTGCTTTAACATCATCAGCTGATCTTATGAAAGATGCTGCTATGTAGTCAAAATCATATTTACATCCGTCAATTAAATCGTTTATATCTTTTTCTTTTAATGCTGGTAAATTGATATGTCTTCCTGGTACATTTATACTTTTTCTGTTTCCTAGGTCTCCACCATTCATTACTTTACAAACTATGTCTTTGCCTTCAATTTTTTCAACTTCTAATTCTATTTTTCCGTCATCAATTAATATTGTTGTTCCTGGCTCTACATCTTTGTATAAATCTTTATATGTAATAGATGTTTTTGTGTTATCACCTATTATATCGTCATTTACTAATGTAAATGTTTCTTCTGCTTTTAAAGTTACTGGATTTTCTTCTAATTTTCCAGTTCTTATTTCTGGTCCTTGTGTATCTAAAAGTATAGCTACTGGTAAACCAACTTCTGCACTTGCTTGTTTTATTTTGTTATAAAAACTTTCTTGGTCAGCAAATGAACCATGAGAAAAATTTAATCTTGCAACATTCATTCCTGCAAGTATCATCTTTTTTAATATTTCAACATCATTTGTGGCTGGTCCTATTGTACATACAATTTTTGTTCTTTTAGTATTTATCATTTTATTACCTCCATTTTTTACTAAAATTGACATTTGTTATTATATCACCAATATTTTGTTGATACAACAGTTATTTTGCTTTTTTCCACAATTTTGATTTTTCTTCAAGGACTTTAAAATCTACTGTATTTTTTATATATGCCACATCTAGTTCTTTCATTTTTTGAAAATATACTATTTGGGCACATTTAATTATTTTTTCTGTATTTTTTTGTATAAATCTTAATTCTCCAAGTATCACTTCTCTATATTTTAAGTCTTTTTCATCTGCAGTATTATAAGGTTTTAGCTCTTCATATGGTACTGGAATCATATTACTTATTCTTAAAGTTCCATATAAGTGATTGTTTATATGTATTCTAATTATCGTCTTAGTATCTTTTCTAATTAACTTACTTTCATAATTTATATATTGAATTAGAGAACCATATAATTAGAATATTTAAAGAAAGTAAAAATAATTATGGCTCAAGAAAAATAAAAGTAGAACTTCAAAAATTAGGATATCAAGTTAGTTTAAGAAGAATTAGAAAATATATGGATTTAAATGGATTAGTATCTAATTATACTGTAAAACAATTTAAAGTTCATAAAGTAACTTGTAATGAAGATAATATAGAAAATAAATTGAATAGAGAATTTAATAGAGAAGAACAATTAGATGTAGTAGTAAGTGACTTAACATATGTAAATGTCCAAGGTAAATGGAATTATATATGCTTAATAATCGATTTATTTAATAGAGAAATTATAGGATATGCAGCTGGAAAAAATAAAAATGCTGAACTAGTATACAAAGCTTTTGGAAGAATAAAAACTAATTTAAATAATATAAATATATTTCATACAGATAGAGAAAATGAATTTAAGAATAAAATAATAGATGAAGTGTTAACAACATTTAATATTGATAGGTCTCTTAGTAAAAAAGGTTGCCCATACGATAATGCAGTAGCAGAAGCAACTTATAAAATTATAAAAACAGAATTTGCCTTCAATAGAATTTTTGGAAGTTTTGAAGAATTAGAAACAGAGTTATTTGATTATGTTCATTGGTATAATAATCTCCTTACTTACGATATTCAATTTTGTTTTTTCTTTCATTTTCCATAATGAAAACCTCCTTTAAATTTATTTTTGTATAAAAAAATAGAGCAGAAATTTTATTTTTCTACTCTATAATTAACTATTAACTTACCAATTTTCTATTATTTTCTTTTAAATAAATTCTTTATCAATTTAAATATCTTTTGATACCATTTTTCTTCTTTCACTTCTATCATACTATTGATATTCTTTATTTCTTCAATAATAGGTTGCCTTTTATTTTCAAATATTCTTTCAGGATTATATTTTTCAAACTTTTGCTGTTCTAATTTTTGTCTTTCATAATTCTGCTTTGCAATAATTTTTTCTTTTTGATATGGTGTAGCCCAATAGTCTCTAAACAAAATTGCCAAAATTAATTTTGCTCTTTTTGAAATTTCTTGTTGTTCAAATTTCTTATTTAAATCATATCTAAATTGGTATTCATTATTACAATTAGTTTTAAACATCTCAAGCATATCTTTTGGTATTTTATTATAATCTTCTTTTGACATATTATTTAGGACTTCTAAAACTTCACTATAAGCATTAGCATATTCTATATTCACATTACTATTCATTAATTATTTTCTCCTTTTGTTTGTTTTCTCTACTTCTTAAATGAGAATTTAATGTTTGCATTGTTTCATCTATTTCTGGTGCCTGTTCTGCTTCTCTTATTGTTCCTTTTCCTACTTCTTGAGCTCCAACATATTGTTGTTCTGTATAGTTTTGACCTAATTCAAATGATTCTTTCAAATCTATTAATTCGTGATATGATGATATATAATTTTGTTCTCCAGTGTCTCTATCTCTTCCTGTACTAAAATAATCCTCTAAACCAATTGCCTTTTTAGTTACTAATGGAATTCCATTATCATTTAAAACTTTTGTTCCAGGCTTTTTAAATTTACTCACTTCTTCACTAATAGCTTTATTTAGCACTTCATATAAAGCTTTTGCCTGTAAAATATGTTTACATCCCCTTATTGTTGTTATTATTGAATGTAACATTTCATTTCTAGTTATTGTAGATGTTTCTCCTTGAGCAGAATCTATTTCAAAGTCTTTATTAATAGGTCTTCCCTTTATTTTTCCAAAATCATTTCCTTTTCTATTATTTTCAAATTTAACTATTATATTCATTATAAGTTCTGGATTCTTAGTTTCATTAAATTTTTGTATCATACCTTGTAATTCTTCATTTTCTCTTCTTGTACATTCATCTTGGTCAACTATTACTATAGGTATCCCAAATTGCTTTGCTGCTTTTTTTGAATTTTCCCATATTTGTTGTGCCTTTTGAAGTGGAATAAATCTACTTTTTCTATACTTAATATAATCTGGCTGTTTTCTAGTTCCATCTACTTGTGTTCTACTTCTATCATTTTCATTTATATTTCTTGTTTTGTTTATCTTATCATCTACTCCACAATATCTTTCATCTTCATCTGCAAATATCACAGGTGTAGTTGCATCAGAGGATATATCTTCATACCCACTAGCTCGTAATGACCCTTGTTCAAAATCATAAAATCCATATTCTAAAAATGGTGTATTTGTTGCGATAAGCATATCTTGTCTACTAGTAACAGTACAAAATGCTTGTGATTTTACTTTTGGTTTATTCCATGCAGATTTAAAGTCTCCTTTTTTTAAATCTTCATCAGCATATACTGCTCCTGGCGAATGTGTCTCCATCAAAAATTTTCCTTCTGTACTTTTACCTGCTTTGTATATTAATACTCCATCTTCTTCTCTTTCAAAATCTTCTTCTAACGGTCTATATAATTGAGAAATATAATCTTTATCATAGATGTCTTTTATTTCTCTTTCTACCACATTAGCATTTAAAACTCTACCTTTTGATTCAAATAATACTTGCGATATTTGACTAATATTTTTCTCATCACATATAAATTTTAAACTATTTATTAATTTTCTATAATAGTCAGCATTTTCTCCTAAACCACTTATTGATTGAATATCATTTCCAAATTTACTTATTAAAGATTGTGCTTGGTCTAAACTTAATCCATAATTTTTCTCTAGTACTGCAAATCTTATTCTATCTTCTTCACTCATTTCTGATATTAAAGTGAATTGTTCTAATTCTTGACTATTAGGATTATTTAATATTAAATCACAAATCCTATTTTTCTTTTCTATATATTCATCTATATTCTTAATACTAAAATAATTCGGCTCTGAAAGTAATTTAGTTAATAATTGCACTTTATCTTCATTTTGAAGTTCTATAGCTTCTAATGAATCTAATAGGCTTGAATATTGGCTAAGATTTTGTAACATTCCTACTGCCGTCGGAGTCCAATCTTGAGTTTTATTTAAATAAGCATTTAAACATATTGAAAATGCTCTTAACTCATTGTCATTTAAGGATATTATTTGTTCTTGTAATTCTTGGTGACAAGTTAGAATAGGTAAATATTCATCTAAATTTCTATATCTTTCATCTATGATTTGATAATTAATTGTTCTAGTAAGCTCATCATTTTTCTTTGATAAAGTTAATACTGTATCAAGAAATCTTCTATTATCAAGACTAATTTCTACATTCTGAAATCTCATTTCTATCTCACTTAACTGCTCATTATTTAGTTTTAAGTTATAATCTCTTATAAAATCTATTACTTTCTCATCTTCTATATTTTTCAAGACTAATTCTGTTATTGTCTTTTCATCTGCACTATTCATATTTAGAAGTTCTTTTACTAAATCCTTATTCTTCCCCTCGACAGTTTGAAACAATTCTTCTAATATTTCTCTATTTACATTTATGTTAAATTCTTTTATTGCTTGTAGTAAATCATTCCCCTTAAATATTTGCTGTGCATCTCTGTAGTTAATGTCTTGGATTTCTATAATTTTTATTAATTCAAATTTTTCTTTTACACTAGAGAACTTATTTGCTAGTTCTATTAATTGCTTATTATTTATAGCTTCTTTTATTTCTTTTCTTATTCCTGTCGTATTTTTTAGTCCAAATATTTCTTGAGATGCCTGAAATAATATTTTTTTCAAATCTAGAATATTATTACAATGTTCTATTTTTTTCTGTATTATTTCTTTAATTTCTTCTCTTTCCACTATTTACTCCTCCATTTTTATATGTTAAATTTATTATAACATATAATTAAAAAAGTTCATTAGAAATTAATATATTTTTTATATTTTGTTATCTTATATTTTATAAACAACTCTATTATTTTATTTAATAAACCAGAGAGAGTGAGCTTTGAAGATTAGGCGTAATATATCCCATTTTGATAAAAGGATTATTACGCCATTTATATTTTAGAAACTGTCGGTCGCTCACTAGTTTCATAGGCAGTTTAGTAAGTAGTTTTTACTACTACAATTGCTGATAACTTAATATCTTTGCTTATACTTGTCCAAGCTTTTTGCAATTATAAATCCACAACCAAGTATCCACCAATACTCTTTTATTATTGTGAGTTTATAGTTCTAAATTCTCACTTACGCACTTTGTATAAATAGACCGTTTATACTAATACGAGCAAATTTTATAGCATAGGCTTGCTAAACCAAGAACTTTTATAGAGGTTCTGCATATCTCTTGCAAAATAAAAAAACATCTGCAATCTTTTAAATTGCAAATGCTTTCTTATTTTTAATATTAAATTATTTATAATGCGAATCTTTTCTCTATAATTTAAAGTATTTTGTTTCACACTTTTTATTTATTTTTTAGAAATTTTTCTTTTATACATTTTTCATCATATTCTTTGTAATCTCTATAACAATCACATTTCCCATCATTATATGGACTTTTCTCAAAATAGCTTTGATATTTCTCTGGTTTTGCTACATATCTTATGCAATCATTTTTTAATGGACAATCTTTTCCAAAGCACATTGTTATATCTAATCCCCAAAAATTATAATACATAAATATCACCTTCTATTATTTAACTATAATGATACTAAATGTTTAACATCCTCTAAAATATCATCTAATACATCTAAATAGTCAATTACCGTATCTCTACTAGATAAAAGTTCTGTACCATTTTCATATTCTTCTATATCTTTTATTATTGTTTTATTTCCTACAATTGATGCTTCATTTCTTGCTAGTGATTTTAACAACATTTTCATTTTATCTTTATCTCTTCTTTTTTCTGTTCCTTCATTCATGTCTATATTTAAAATTGAATCTATATATGATTTTGGAATAAGACCAATCTTGTTTTCACTAACATTTATATTAGCTGGCCACCCTCCTCTTATTATGAGTTTAGCTAATTGCAATATCTCTACACTACCAGTATTAATTGTTTCCTGCATATTATTAAGCATTTTCGTTAAAGAAGCTTCTCCTGATGAATCTCCTGATTCATATAAACTCATAGTATACATATTAAGTTTTCCAATTCTACCTGCTCCTGAATGATGTACTTTTTCTCTCATTATTTTATCTGGTAATGTTGTAGAACCTGTTATAATAAAATTTCCCTTTTCTGTGGTTTTATCACATTCACGCCTAACTGCATCCCATATCGTTGGAACTAAATGCCATTCATCAATTAGTTGTGGTTTCTTTTCTATATCCTTATTAAAAATTGATTTTACATCTAATTTTGCCATTTCTCTTACATCATCATCATCCATATAAACTTCACTCTTAGAAAGTCTTAACGATGTCCATGTTTTACCACACCATTTTGGTCCTTCTATACTTACAGCTCCAAACACTGATAAATAATCCTCTAACTTTTTTTCAATTAATCTTTTTCTATATTTTTTTCATTAATTGCCATTCCAATCACCTCTTCATTAAATATAGCATTTTTTCAACAAATAGCCAATATTTAGTCGACACTTTTTAAGAAATTTATTGTGCAAATATTATATTCGAAAAAAAATATATTATTTCATCTTTATTTTTTCCTTAATTTAGCTACAAAAAATCCTTCATATAGTTCGTCAGGGCATATGCACATTGTACCTTCTATTTTTGTTGGTAGTTTTGGTATTTCTTCATATTGCTTTAAATTTATTGGTACTATTTCTACTAATCCTTTTTTTATGTATTTTTGTATATTTTCTTCATTCTCTTCTTGTAATATTGAACAAGTTGAATATACCATTTCGTTTCCAGGTTTTAAGACATTTATTGCTTTTTGTAATAATTCAGATTGTGTTTTTTCTGATCTTTGTATTAGCTCTTTTGTAAAGTATTTTTCTAAGTTCTTGTCATTTGTATTTAATGTCCCACTTCCACTGCATGGAGCATCTAATAGAACTTTATCAAAAGAGAAAAAGTCGTCTAATTTTCGTGCATCTATATTCATTACATTTGTGCTTGTTGCTCCCTGTTTTTCTAGGTTATATTTTAGTCTATCTAATCGTATTTTATTTTTTTCACATGCTGTTATAAAACACTGATTATTTGAAAGTGCAGCTATTTGTGTTGTTTTTCCTCCTGGTGCTGCAGTCATATCTAATATATTTTCTCCTGCGTTTGGTGATAATATTATTGCTGGTATCATTGATGATAAACTTTGCATATATATTTCACCACTTTTATATATTGATAGATTTCTGATATCACTTTCTGTGGCATTTTTTATTATAAATGCATTATCACTCCAATTTACTTTATCAAATTTTATTCCAGCTTTTTGTAGCTCTTTTGCCACATTATTTGCCTCTGTTTTTATTGTGTTTGCTCTTAAAGTTGCATATCTTTGCTTTGAATATCCATTGGCTATTTTTTTGGTTAATTCTTCACCATATTGACTTTGCAATTTTTTATATAAAAATTGTGGTATTTCTTGCATTTTAAGAATCATTCCTTGTGTAATATATTTAGGTTTTTTCTGCTTTGGTTTTACCTATAAACCTATTTTTTCTATTTATAAATAAAATTTTCAAAAAATATGATCACTATTTTAATTATTTAATTTCTTTACTGCCATCTTTCTTATTTTCAATATATTCAATATTTTATTAAGCTCTGCTCCTAAAAATACTGTGTAAAAACATGAATATGTCCACATCATTACTAACATTAGTGTTGTTAAACTTCCATATGTTATTGAAAAACCTTTGAATATATCCAAATATTTTGAAAATACAAATGACACAACATTTAGAGCAATTGCTCCAAATACTGCTCCCCATATTTGGCTTTTAAATGTTACTCTTCTTTTAGGCATAAATTTATATAATAATAAGAATATTATAAATGTTGCAAATATAAATGCAATTTCTGTTATTATTTCTGATATTGTATTAAAATTTTCAAAAGCTCCAAAATGGCTTTGTATTATTGATATCCAACTCTTTCCAAATACTAATAATACTAATCCAATTGTTAATAACATTATGAATATAATTGTTTCTACTATTGCTTTTATTCGTAAATATATTACATTTATTTGCTCTTCACTATTTACTTTGTATACACCTTGTAGACCTTTTGTCAATGCATATAAGCCTTTTCCTGCTGACCATAATGTGAATATTATAGATATAGATATTGTTCCTATTGATTTTGAATACACTTCTCTTACAATTCCTAATACCATTTCATTCATACTTACAGGTATTATTTTTGATATTGCTTCTAATAATGCTTGCTGTTCTATACTTGTGTATTGAATCATTGTTATTAATAAAATTATAAATGGAATAAATGATAATATTGTATAGTATGAACATTGAGCTGAATATTCGCTAATATGATCATTATCCATATTTTTAAATAGCCTATCTATTATGGCCCATTTTTCTTTAAAATTAAATTTTTTTATGTTCATAATTTTTTCCTCTTTATTATTCTTTTGTTATATTATTTGTATTTTGTGTTTATTTTATCATTGAAATCTGCAGTAATCAACTTTTATTAAAAAAAATACAAAAAAGCCCTTAAATACGAAGTAAACCCTAATTATTAAACTTTTTGTCTAATAATTAGGGTTACTTCATATTTAATCACTTTTTATCGTTTTTATATAAATTTTAATTTCTTACTATGTCACCATTATTTGATAACCATTTTACTAAGTCTAAGTTTTCTGAATCTAATAACATTTTGTTTTGTGGCATTGCTCTAAATGTATATCCATAATTTCCTCCAGTTTTTAGTGTTACTTTTGCCTCATATGAATATATTTTTTCAGTGTCATTTGAATCTTTTAGTGTCATATTTGTAATTGTCACATTGTCTAGTTTTCCGTTGTCTAATATTTCTCCACAATATACTTGTACTTGTATATTATCTTTATCTATATTTGGCAATTTTACTTTGCATGATACTGTTATTGTATTTCCTGCATCTATTACTTTATTATTTATGTTGTGTTCATCTTCTTGAGATATTATTATATTATTCCAATTTGATGATACTTCTTTTTTCCACTCATTAAACTCAGTCACTTTTCCTAAGTCTGTATAGTATTTATTTGTCAAATTACATAATGGAATATATAATTTTTCCATATAGTCCACTAACATTCTTGATGTACTAAATTTTCCACCTGTTGATGATATTGATTCTTTCATCATTTCAAGCCATTTTTCTGATATACCATCTTCATTTTGATTGTAGTATGTTGGTACTATTTTCTTTTCTAAAGTTGAATATAAACTTTCACTATCTTCGTTATCTTGAACTTCATAATTATCATAATTTACTTCTGAACCTATTTTCCAACCATTTTTTGTATTATATCCTTCTGCCCACCAGCCATCTAATACACTAAAGTTTATCGCACCATTTACAGATGCTTTTTGACCGCTTGTTCCTGATGCTTCTAATGGTCTTCTTGGATTATTAAGCCATACATCTACTCCACTTACTAAGTATCTTGACATTCCTATATTATAATCTTCCAAGATGAATATTTTCCCTATAAATTGTGGTTTTAATGAAATTTCATGTATATATTTTATTAGATCTTGTCCTGCTTGGTCTATTGGATGTGCTTTTCCCGCAAAGATTAATTGTACTGGTCTTTGCTCATCATTTAATATTTGTGTTATTCGCTCTAAATCTTTAAATATTAATGTTGCTCTTTTATATGTTGCAAATCTTCTTGCAAAACCAATTGTTAATGCATTTGGATTCAAATTTCCTACTATTTTATTTATTTGTTCATATGAATATCCGCTTCTTCTTAATCTTTTTGTTGTACTATCTTTTACTAAATTTAAAAGTTTCTTCTTTCTATCCATATGAGCTTCCCATAATTCCTCATTTGGAATATCCTTTATATTTTCCCAAACATTATCATTATGTATTGAATCTTGCCAAAATGGTATTAAATATTTATTATACAATCTCTTTAAATTTGGTGCTAACCATGAACAAGTATGTATACCATTTGTTACATATGTAATAGGTGATTCATTTGAAATTATATTTGGCCATACATCAGAAAATAATTCACTTGAAACCTCTCTATGTAGTTTACTAACTCCATTTTTCTTTCCAGCAATTTTTAATGCTAAAACACCCATATTGAATCCACTTGATTCTATATTAGCATTTGGTACCATTCCCATTCTTAAAAATTCTTCTTTAGAAATTCCAAGTTTATTCCATATACCATCAAAATATGTTTCAACTAAATTTAATGGGAATATATCATTACCAGCAGGTACTGGTGTATGTGTTGTAAATACAGTTTTAGAAGATACTATATCTTTTGCTATATTAAATGAAACTTGTTTTTCTTCCATTGTATTTTTTATAAGCTCTATTGTTAAAAATGACGAATGGCCTTCATTCATATGATATATTGTTGGCTTAATATTTAATATTTTTAATAGTTTTGTTCCAGCCATTCCTAAAACAATTTCTTGTTTTATTCTATCTTCTTGATTTCCACCATATAAATTTAATGTTATTTTTTTGTATTCAGCTATATTTTTGTCTATATCTGAATCTAATAAATATAAAGTTGTTCTTCCTACATTTATTTTCCATACTTTTAAGTATAATGTTCCCTTTGGTAGTTCATAATCAATATATAAATCTTTACCTTTTTCATCTTTTACAGGTAATATTGGAAGAGTACTTATGTCTGCTTTTTTGTATGTATCTTTTTGAACTCCTCTTCCATCTATTTCTTGATGAAAATATCCATTTTTATATAATAATCCTACTGCAACTAATGGTATACCTAAATCACTTGCTGATTTTAAATGGTCTCCTGATAATATACCAAGTCCTCCAGAATATATTGGCAATATTTCATCTAAACCATATTCAGCTGAAAAATATGCTATTAGATCCTTTTGATTATTTGGGTATTTTTTTGTAAACCAAGTATTTCTACTCTCCATATAGTTTTTGAAGTTAGTATATATTTCATCATATTGCTTTAAAAATTCTTTGTTTTCTATTATTGAATCTAATTTATCTTGTGATACTAAGTTCAGAAATTTTATTGGATTTTTTTCTACTCTTTCCCATAAGTCTATATCAATTGTTTTGAATAATTTTAAAAATTCCGTATTCCATGACCACCATAAGTTGTTTGCAATTATTGACAAACCTCTTATTCTTTCTGGTAGTTGTGGCATTACTGTTATCTTATTAAACATGTACATTTTATTCAATTTCCTCCTTTGTATTCTTTAATTTATCTTTGGATTTTTTCTAGATATATTATCTATTAAGTTGATTTATTTGTCAAATATTTTTATAAAAATATCACTTTAAAAATTTTAATCTAATGTTGTACTTGTTCTTCCAGTTCCAACAACATTTTCTTGTAATGACCTCCAGGTATTACATCCTATTATTCCATCTGCAGTTAGTCCTCTACTTCTTTGATATCTAATTACAGCATTTTTAGTTTTTGTGCCAAAAATTCCATCTAGGCTTCCTGTACTAAAACCAAGTGTATTTAAGTCATCTTGTGCTATTAGAACATATACACTTAAACTTCCTTGTTTTATTTGAGGATATCCACCTGTTGAACAAGCTGGTGGCGATTGTCTTCTATCAAAATGTACCCAAGTTGGTGATATACTTACTGGCTCTATATAATTCCACAATCCAGAATTTCTTGCACTAGTTCTTAATGTTGCTCTTTTAGCATTAGTCCATCCTTGCCCAACATCAAATGCAGTTCCAGCAAAATGTTGGCTTTGACCTGTATGACCGACCCTCCCAAGGTCTTCTAAATGCATATCCTACAGGTATTGGAGCACCAAATAAATATCTTTGTGAATTCCACGAAAGCATTGTATTTTTTGTTGTCCATAATGTTGAACTATTACTTGCTCCTCTAAACTCTCTTACCAATAATGTGCCATTTGCATTATATGGCATTGATTGGCTTTCTCCTCTGTAATATGTTTCCATTCTATCTGTACTATTGTTATATACTATTATTTTTGCCATTTCATCCCTCCATTTTTTATAATATTTTATGAATGAAATGGATTTTTAGTTCATCTTTGGTTTATATTAATTTTTTCAAAACGTTTATTTATAACATTCCAATTTACAATATTCCAAAATGCATTTATATATTCAGCTCTGTTTGCTTTGTATTGTAAAAAATAAGAATGCTCCCACATATCTATTACAAATATTGGTTTACAACCCCATAATGTTAAATTTTGATGTTTTTCACATTGAAGTATTTCTAGTTTTTTAAATTTTGGAACCCACGCTAACACTCCCCAACCGTGAAGCTTCTACTGCTTTTGATGCTTCTGTAAACTGATTTTTGAATTTTTCATAACTCCCAAAATCTTTATTTATTTGTTCCATTAAACATATACTTGGATTTGTTGGAATTGGAATTCCCATATTCTCGAAAAAAAGTTGATGTAGTATTGCACCTGAACCATAAAAGCTTAAATCTTTTTCTAGGCATTTTATATTACTATAATCATTATTTTGTCTTGCTTTTTGCAATTTTTCCAATGTTTTGTTTGTGTTTTCTACATAACCTGTATATAGTGTTTCATAATGTACTTTTAAAGTCTCTTTGCTGTAATATGGCTCTAATGCATCTAACGGATATGGTAAATCAATCTTTTTTATCATAAAATTCATTCCTTTCATATAATTTTAAAATAATATGTAATTTAATAGGATTATTTTATTGTTTTATTTCAAAGGTACGTATCCCAGATGAATATGGGGCTATATCATATTGTTGATAATAAATTACAATTCCATTTGTTGTTAAATAAAAGTTTTGTGGATTAAAATTATCTATTGCCATACAACAAGCCTCTTCAAAATATATTTCTTTATTTTGATTTATTTGTTTTGAAATTTCTTTTAATATATCTAATATAAAATATGGATTTCCTCTATATAATTCATATAAGTTTATCAATCTTCCATTGGTCATATTCCAAGTCTGTGATGTTCTTGTTGTTGTTCCATGTGCACCTCCTGTGAATACATATTCGTCTGCATACAAACTTATTGTATTGTTTGTATTTAATGTAATTTCAAATGTTCTATATATTTCATATACCATTATTGGGTAATTATTCTTTTTATTATATTTATATAATTCAACTGCTTCTTTATATAATTCATTTTCTGCTTTTCTTTGTATTTGCTTTGCTATTTGCTCATTATATATATTAAATTTCATTGATGGTATATTATTACTTTCATTTGTTATTCGTGGATATTCTATATGATATTTTAAAACTACCACATTTTCATATTTTAGCTCTTTTTGTATTATTCTTTTTTGAATTTGCATAAGCCTACTTCCTTTCATTTTATTGTTCTTTGTATTTTATGAATTACTATTTTAAATGTGAAATTCTGCCTATATAAAAAAATAAACCAAATTGCCTATTAGCAATTTGGTTTATTTTTTATTTTTTCATTGCAATTTCACATATCATATCAGCTGCTTTTTCTACCCCAAAAGTATCGCTGTTTATACATAAATCATAGTTTTTGTTTTCGCCCCATACTTTTCCTGTGTAGTGTTTGTAGTGATTACTTCTTAATTTGTCTATATTTTTTATTTCTTTTTCAGCTTCTTTTTTGCTTAAATTATATCTTTCTACAGCTCTTTCTATTTTATTTTCCATTGTGCTATATACAAATATGTTTATTACATCTTTATTGTCTTTTAAAATAAAATCTGAACATCTTCCTATTATTACACAAGACTCATTTTTAGCTAAATCATTTATTAATTCTGACTCTTGAACAAATAATTCATCTGCATTTGTTAAATTATAATAGCATCCACTATTTAATGCATCTAACATTCCTCTTTTTTGCTCATTGTTTTCAATATATTCTGTTGATAATCCTGTTTTTTCTGATAATTTTTCAACTAAGTCTCTATCATAAAATTTAATTCCTAATTTATCAGCAACTAATCTACCAATATATCTTCCTCCAGAGCCATATTCTCTTGAAATTGTTATTACTGTATGTTTTTCTAATTTATTATCTGTACTTGTATCATCTGGTAAAGTACTGCTTGCATTAGCTTTTTTACCTAATGAACGAACCTCTTTTATAAGTAATATTGCTGCAATTACAAATGCTAATCCATCTGCAACTGGTCCTGCTGATAATACTCCTGTTACTCCATACAAGTGACCTAAAATAACCATACTTGGTATTAAAAATGCAATTTGTCTTGATATTGATAATACCGCACTTTTTACACTTTTTCCAATTGCTTGGAAGAATATTCCTGATGGTATTTGAACACCATTAAATATACATAACATTAAATATGTTCTAAATGCTAAACAAGCGAATTCTATGTAATTATCATCACCATTTCCAAATAGTGAAATTAATTTATCTGGAATTAATTGGAATAATAAAAATGCTATTGTGCTTATTATTAAACTTAATCCTAATACAGTTTTTAATGTTTTCTTTACTCTGTCATATTTGCCTGCACCATAATTATATCCAACAATTGGTTGAGCACCTGCTGCTATACCAATTATTATACTATTTAATATTTGGCTTATTTTCATTACAATTCCAAGTACTGTTATTGGAATTTCTGCTCCATACTTTGAACTTGCTCCATATTTTCCTAATAAGTTATTTTCAAATGCCATTACAACTACAATGCTCATTTGAGTAATAAAACTGCTTATTCCAAGCATTGATACATTCTTGCATATTGAACCTTCTAATTTTAATGATTTTTTTGTTATCTTAACATTTTTCATTTTTCTTAAATGTGTTATATTTAAAACTGCTGTAACTATTTGACTTATAATTGTTGCTATTGCTGCACCTTTTACTCCCATTGGAATTACAAACATAAGTATATAATCTAATATTATATTTAATACAGCACCTGTTATCATTGATGTCATAGCAAATTTTGGATTTCCATCAGCTCTTATTATTGAATTTAATGTTGTTCCTATCATCATAAATGGTAATCCAATAACTATTATAAATCCATAATCTAATGCATATGGTCTTAGTACATCTGTACAACCAAAAACATTTAATATTTGTGGTAAAAATATTATACTTAATACACATATTAATATTGCCATTATTGTAGATAATATTATTCCATTTATAACACCTTTACTTGCCTCTTCTTGCTTTTTTTGCCCTAATTTTAAATTTAAAAATGCTGAGCTTCCATCACCAAACATTAATGAAAAAGCTAAACATATCATTGTTAATGGGAATACTACATTTGTTGCTCCATTTCCTAAAGTTCCAACTTTCCATCCTATGAATATTTGATCGACTATGTTATATAACGAGTTTACTAATAGTGATATTATACATGGAATAGAAAATTTTCTCATTAATTTTCCTATTTTTTCTGTTCCTAGAATATTTTCTTCCTGATTCATTTTTTCATCTTCCTTTCTTAAGTTTTTTGTGCAAAAATAAAAAAGCAATTGCTAATTGCTTTTTTTACAGCTTATCTATTATAACACAAAATTTAATTTCATGTAATAGTTTTTTTAAATTTATTATTTTTTATGCACCAACATTTTGATTTGCATTTTCGTCATTTTCTTCCATACTATCTGATTGTTCTTCTTGCATATCTAAACAATCTCTTACAGTTACATCATAATACTTCATCTGATTTACCTGTTTCATTAGTCTTACTATTATATTGTTTTGTATTTCTTCTTTTAATGGCTCTGAATTTACAATTAAATCTTCTATGCAAAGATATTTTTGCTCTTTTTTTACTAGACCCATTCCTATCATTCTTTCACCATTATATGCACATACAGCAGTTAGTGCTCCATCTAGCTCTTGGCTTATTTCGGATACATCTATTTCTGGATACTCGCATATTGTTCTTAGCATTTCAAAATATTCTATTTTTGTTGGTATTTTGTTAATATATTGTATCATTGTATAAAATCTTCCCTTCTTCTTTGGTTTGTATATTCTTTTGTATTTTATTTCTTATATTTTGGCTTACATTTATATATATTAACTCAAAATTTAGTTTATGTCACTAGTTTTTTTGAAAATAATGATTTTTTATTGTATTTTTACATACAAATTACATTTACATATTCCTTCATTTATAAATTGGTCACATGGACATAGTGTTGTTTCATCTGCATATACTCTACAAGGGCAATGACCATCTTTTTTGTATATACCTTCTATTATTTTTTGAGTATATTCTTTGTCTGGGTTTATTCTATAACCTTTCATCTTTGACTCCTTAATTTAAATTATTTATTTGCATTCTTGAACCTTATTTACTATCTCTTCTTCGCTTACTAGGCCTTCTATTCTGCCTACTACTTTTCCGTTCTTGAATATTAGTAGTGTTGGAACAACTTCTACTTCGTAGTCTATTGCTAAATCTCTTAATTCGTCAATATTTACTTTAGCTATATTAAAATCTGCTCTTGTATTTGATATATTTTCAAGTATTGGACTTAACATATTGCAAGGTCCACACCATGTTGCAAAAAAATCTACTAATATTGGCTCTGTAGAATCCAAAATTTCAGTTTTAAAATTTTCTTTATTTATATGTTTAATCATATTCTTACCTCCAATTACTTTATTATTTATATTAACTTACGCAATTATACATAAAAATTTAAATTCTGTAAATAAAAAAACAGAGCAAAATTAAAATTTAATTGCTCCGTTTTTTTGTTCTGTTTAACTACATCTATTCATCTTTTGCAGTATTTATTTTAAATAACTTGAATATTTCAACAATAACTATAGGTGCTAATACTAAACATACTGTCTCAATTATATTAGATTTTGGTAATACTGGTATACTAAATATGTTTCTTAATTCTGGTATTAGTAATATTATAAATACTAGCGCTGCTGATATTAGGACTGCTCCTATTAATTTTTTATTGTTGAATATTTTTGTTTTGAATATTGATTTTTTATTGTTTCTTACATTAAATACGTGTGTTAGTTCTGATAATGCTAATGTAATAAATGCCATTGTTTGCCCTACTTCTATTTTAGATTGTTCTAATGTTAAGTCTCCTATTGGTTCTGTTGTAGTTCCTAATCCTATCATAAATGCTGCTAAAGTTAGCCCTCCTATCATTATTCCTTGGTATATTACACGCCATGTCATTCCCTTTGTGAATACTCCTTTTTTCG
>ERZ772991.47-NODE-47-length-143766-cov-60.283806_pt1 | contig 143766 bp, 121 predicted proteins | sample MGYA00511128_ERZ772991 | MGnify/ENA primary metagenome ERZ772991 (study PRJEB29015, sample SAMEA2737655) | human gut metagenome | biome: human gut; feature: human-associated habitat; material: faeces | place: China | collected 2012 ... | reverse complement strand
TGGTGGGTGATGACGGGATCGAACCGCCGACCCCCTCCTTGTAAGGGAGGTGCTCTCCCAGCTGAGCTAATCACCCCCGCTGTGTGGAGTCGCATTATAGGGAGAGTTCAAAATGAGTCAACGCATTTTCTAAAGAAATTGTTCGTTCGTCGTAAATTTAAGCAAGATGATCGCAAAACAGACCGTGTTGCGCAATTTGTCAACGAAAACAATAATGCGTAAGGTAGAAACCCGAACTACATTGAGGAATCAGGCGGGAGTGATAGAATATCGCCCACTTAATTTTTCCAGGATTTGCCGGTTGTCGGCATCTTTCTAAACGTAAGGCCATTTCATGAAAATCAAAACTCGCTTCGCGCCAAGCCCAACAGGCTATCTGCACGTTGGCGGCGCGCGTACTGCTCTTTACTCCTGGCTTTTTGCACGTAACCACGGCGGTGAGTTCGTGCTGCGTATTGAAGACACCGATCTTGAGCGTTCCACGCCGGAAGCTATCGAAGCCATTATGGATGGCATGAACTGGCTGAGCCTGGAGTGGGATGAAGGTCCGTACTACCAGACCAAACGTTTTGATCGCTACAACGCGGTGATCGATCAGATGCTGGAAGAGGGCACTGCTTATAAATGCTATTGCTCTAAAGAGCGCCTGGAAGCGCTGCGCGAAGAGCAAATGGCGAAAGGTGAGAAGCCGCGTTATGACGGTCGCTGCCGCCACAGCCATGAGCATCATGCTGATGATGAACCGTGTGTTGTACGTTTTGCTAACCCGCAGGAAGGTTCTGTTGTTTTTGACGATCAGATCCGTGGTCCGATCGAGTTCAGCAACCAGGAACTGGACGATCTTATTATCCGCCGTACCGATGGTTCCCCAACCTATAACTTCTGTGTGGTTGTCGATGACTGGGATATGGAAATCACCCACGTTATCCGTGGCGAAGACCATATCAACAACACGCCACGCCAGATCAACATTCTTAAGGCCCTGAAAGCGCCGGTGCCGGTTTACGCGCACGTTTCTATGATCAATGGCGATGACGGTAAAAAACTGTCCAAACGTCACGGGGCAGTCAGCGTAATGCAGTATCGTGATGACGGTTATTTGCCAGAAGCACTGCTGAACTATCTGGTGCGTCTGGGCTGGTCCCACGGCGATCAGGAAATCTTCACTCGTGAAGAGATGATCAAATACTTCACTTTGAATGCCGTCAGCAAATCTGCCAGTGCGTTCAACACCGACAAGCTGCTGTGGCTGAACCATCACTACATTAACGCGCTGCCGCCGGAGTATGTTGCTACTCACTTACAGTGGCACATTGAGCAGGAAAATATCGATACCCGTAACGGCCCGCAGCTGGCTGATCTGGTGAAACTGCTGGGCGAACGCTGCAAGACGCTGAAAGAGATGGCACAGAGCTGCCGTTATTTCTACGAAGATTTTGCTGAGTTCGATGCCGACGCCGCGAAAAAACATCTGCGTCCGGTAGCGCGTCAGCCGCTGGAAGTGGTTCGTGACAAACTGGCCGCGATTACTGACTGGACCGCTGAAAACGTTCATCACGCTATTCAGGCGACGGCGGATGAGCTGGAAGTGGGTATGGGTAAAGTTGGTATGCCGCTGCGTGTCGCCGTAACCGGTGCGGGGCAGTCTCCAGCACTGGATGTTACCGTTCACGCAATTGGTAAGACCCGCAGTATCGAGCGTATCAACAAAGCGCTGGATTTTATTGCTGAACGCGAAAATCAGCAGTAATTAGCGTGTAAAAAGATAAACGGCAGGAGATAATATCCTGCCGTTTTTTATTTATGCTGATTCGTCAATATCGAGACGGGCGAGGAAATTGCGAATTCCTTCACGTGACAAAAATTGCGCGACTTTTTCCTGCTCAATGTCTGTCATATTATCTATCGCGTTGATGATTTGTCGATACGCCGGGGCGCGTGCTCCAGGAGCGTATTCAGCAATTCTCTCTTCAGCTTCCATCAACATTGGTGTGTTATGGAAGGCTGGCGTGTTCTGAATAAACTCGCAAACTTGCGTATCGACCAGAATAAGTCTGGCACGACCGCCTTTCACGCCGGGAAATTTTTCCGTTTTCCAGCCTTTTTCTCTGATCCAACGGTTAACAGTTTGTTTAGCCACACCGAGGCATTCAGCCAGTTCTTCGGTGGTCATTTTATTGCGTAATCTTTTCATATTATTTGCTATCGCGAATCCCTAAGCGTTGTAACAATCCGATAATCCCTTCCCGCAGAAGCAAGGATGTAAACTGTTTTTGTTCAACTGGCGTCATCTCTTTCGCCAGTGTCACCAGCAATACTTCAAGCGGCGCATCACCAGAAAGGGCAGGCGCTTCTCCCTGACCTTCTGGACGTTCAGCATTGCGAATATATTCACGAACCTGTTCATTGACGTGAACCAGTCGGGCTTTGCCACCCTGGACGCCAGGTTTTGGTGACGTTGTCCAGCCTTCCTTGCGTACCCATTTATTAATGGTCTGGCGGCTATAGCCGGTCAGTCTGGCAAGTTCATCTGGTGTCATCCTCTCCTTGAACATAACAATTCCCTGAATGTATGTGGGTCTATTAGTAGTTCATTTTATAACACCACTTTACAGGAAACCGTGACATGAATAACTACTGAATGCGAGCGGTTTTCCAAAATTGTTCATTTGCCTGATTTTTCAGCGATTGAAACTACACGTTGCAATTTGCCGTTGACACATTCGGGCGGAATTCATATGATGCCGCCCGTCAACTCGACAAGCTTTACGTGACGGGGCTATAGCTCAGCTGGGAGAGCGCTTGCATGGCATGCAAGAGGTCAGCGGTTCGATCCCGCTTAGCTCCACCAAATTTTGCACCCAGCAAACTTGGTACGTAAACGCATCGTGGGGCTATAGCTCAGCTGGGAGAGCGCTTGCATGGCATGCAAGAGGTCAGCGGTTCGATCCCGCTTAGCTCCACCAAATTTCCAACCCTCGCTGCAAAGCGGGGGTTTTTTGTCTCTGCTTTTTGCCGCTTTTGTAATACAGTCTACGTCCGGGTTAGTGCCGCCTGGTGAAAGCATCATTGGATGAAAAATCGGCAACAGGCTGGCCCCCTGTTTGCTTCGCGATGCGAATAAACTTATTATTTGTGTGCCTGAAAACCCCGATCAGTGAGAGTAGTGTACTCATGTTTGTGGAGCATAACCTGATAAAAAATATCAAGATATTCACACTAGCGTTTACGCTCACCGTGGTACTTATTCAGCTATCCCGTTTTATTTCGCCACTTGCCATTATCCATTCCAGTTATATCTTTCTGGCGTGGATGCCACTGTGCGTAATGCTGTCAATCTTGTTTATCTTTGGCTGGCGCGGTGTCGTTCCCGTTTTATGCGGGATGTTTTGCACCAATCTGTGGAACTTTCATCTCTCTTTTTTACAGACTGCGGTCATGCTCGGTAGCCAGACGTTTGTCGTGTTGTGTGCCTGCGCAATATTACGCTGGCAGCTGGGGACGCGTTGGCGTTATGGATTGACCAGCCGATATGTCTGGCAACGTCTGTTCTGGCTTGGTTTGGTGACGCCGATCGGCATCAAATGCAGCATGTATCTTGTGGGGAGCTTCTTTGATTTCCCGCTAAAGATATCCACCTTTTTCGGCGATGCGGATGCCATTTTCACGGTCGTTGATTTGCTAAGCCTTTTCACCGCTGTGCTGATTTACAACATGCTTTTCTACTATCTCACTCGCATGATTGTAAGTCCCCACTTTGCGCAGATATTGTGGCGCAGGGATATCGCTCCGTCGTTGGGCAAAGAGAAACGCGCATTTACCTTAAGCTGGCTGGCAGCGTTAAGCGTGCTGCTACTTCTGTTGTGCACACCTTATGAAAACGACTTTATTGCCGGTTACCTGGTACCCGTTTTCTTCATCATCTTTACCCTCGGGGTCGGTAAGCTTCGCTATCCGTTTTTAAATCTCACCTGGGCTGTTTCAACGCTTTGCCTTCTGAATTACAACCAGAACTTTTTGCAAGGGGTGGAAACCGAATATTCGCTGGCATTTATTCTTGCGGTGCTGATTTCCTTTAGCGTTTGCCTGCTCTATATGGTGCGCATTTATCATCGCAGTGAATGGCTTAATCGCCGCTGGCATTTGCAGGCGCTGACAGATCCGTTAACGCTCCTACCCAACTTTCGTGCGTTGGAACAAGCGCCGGAGCAAGAGGCGGGCAAGAGTTTTTGCTGCCTGCGCATTGATAATCTTGAGTTTATGAGTCGTCATTACGGCTTAATGATGCGCGTTCACTGTATCCGCTCAATTTGCCGTACGCTGCTGCCGTTGATGCAGGAAAACGAAAAGTTGTATCAATTGCCGGGTAGTGAACTGCTGTTAGTGCTGAGCGGGCCGGAAACGGAAGGGCGACTCCAGCATATGGTTAACATCCTGAATAGTCGGCAAATTCACTGGAACAATACCGGGCTGGATATGGGCTATGGTGCTGCCTGGGGGCGTTTTGATGGAAATCAGGAAACCCTGCAACCCTTGTTGGGGCAGTTAAGCTGGCTGGCGGAGCAATCCTGCGCACATCATCATGTGCTGGCGCTGGATAGCAGAGAGGAGATGGTTTCCGGGCAGACCACTAAACAGGTGCTATTGCTGAATACCATTCGCACGGCGTTAGATCAGGGTGATTTGCTGCTCTACGCCCAGCCAATTCGCAACAAAGAGGGTGAAGGTTATGATGAGATCCTCGCGCGACTGAAATATGACGGCGGCATTATGACCCCGGATAAGTTTCTGCCCCTTATTGCTCAGTTTAACCTTAGCGCGCGTTTTGATTTGCAAGTGCTGGAATCCTTGTTGAAGTGGCTGGCAACACACCCTTGCGACAAAAAAGGACCGCGCTTTTCAGTCAATTTAATGCCGCTCACGCTGCTGCAAAAGAATATTGCCGGGCGGATTATTCGTCTGTTTAAGCGTTATCACATCTCCCCGCAGGCGGTCATTCTTGAGATCACCGAGGAGCAGGCGTTTTCTAACGCAGAAAGCAGCATGTACAACATCGAGCAGCTGCATAAGTTTGGTTTCCGGATTGCGATTGATGACTTTGGCACCGGATATGCCAACTACGAACGGTTAAAGCGTTTGCAGGCTGATATCATCAAAATTGATGGCGTCTTTGTGAAAGATATTGTCACGAACACGCTGGATGCGATGATTGTGAGATCAATTACCGATCTGGCGAAAGCGAAGTCATTGAGTGTGGTCGCGGAGTTTGTCGAGACGCAACAGCAGCAGGCGCTATTGCATAAGCTCGGGGTGCAATATCTGCAAGGGTATTTGATTGGTCGCCCGCAGCCATTAGCTGATTAACAGGCGTAAAAAAACCGGGGAATTATCCCCGGCTTTTTTATGTATGGTCTTACAGCACCAGTGCTGCGATTGACGCAGACAGCACACTCACCAGGGTAGAGCCGTAAACCAGCTTCAGACCGAAGCGAGAAACCACGTTACCTTGCTCTTCATTCAGGCCTTTAACTGCACCTGCGATAATCCCGATTGAAGAGAAGTTAGCGAAGGAAACCAGGAACACAGAGATGATGCCTTCAGCACGCGGAGAGAGCGTGGAAGCAATTTTCTGCAGATCCATCATCGCAACGAACTCGTTGGAAACCAGTTTGGTCGCCATGATACTGCCCACTTGCAGTGCTTCACTGGAAGGAACACCCATCACCCATGCAATCGGATAGAAGATGTAGCCCAGGATGCCCTGGAAGGAGATGCTGTAGCCAAACCAGCCAGTAACGGTGGCAAACAGTGCGTTCAGCGCGGCGATCAGGGCGATAAAGCCAATCAGCATCGCGGCAACGATAATGGCAACTTTGAAACCTGCCAGAATGTATTCACCCAGCATTTCGAAGAAGCTCTGACCTTCGTGCAGGTTGGACATCTGGATGTTTTCTTCACTGGCATCAACACGGTAAGGATTGATCAGCGACAGCACGATAAAGGTGCTGAACATGTTCAGTACCAGCGCAGCAACGACGTATTTCGGTTCCAGCATGGTCATGTATGCACCAACGATGGACATCGACACGGTGGACATTGCCGTGGCAGCCATGGTGTACATACGATTACGGGAGATTTTGCCGAGGATATCTTTATAGGCAATAAAGTTTTCAGACTGACCCAGAATCAGGGAGCTGACGGCGTTAAAGGATTCCAGTTTGCCCATGCCGTTGACTTTGGAGAGCAGGAAACCAATTGCGCGGATGATCACCGGCAACACGCGAATGTGCTGGAGAATACCGATCAGTGCAGAGATAAAGACGATTGGGCACAGCACTTTCAGGAAGAAGAATGCCAGGCCTTGATCATTCATGCTACCAAAGACGAAGTTAGTCCCTTCGTTGGCAAATCCGAGCAGTTTTTCGAACATTTCGGAGAAGCCTTTCACGAAGCCTAAACCAACGTCGGAGTTCAGGAAGAACCACGCCAGTAACACTTCGATAACAAGCAGTTGAATAACATAACGGATACGAATTTTTTTGCGGTCGCTGCTTACCAGCAGTGCGAGAATCGCAACAACGGCAAGTGCCAGTACAAAATGAAGGACGCGGTCCATATTTGCTCCAAATATGAGGCAGGTTAAATTTCCGTGCACATTCTATGTAACATGGTTAAGGAAAACGAGATCTGACACACACTATAATGACGTCCTGTGACAGGCTTCAAAAATAGTGATCTGTCATACATTTCTGCTATGTTGTGTATGGAAGCTGAAAGTTATGTAAATGTGCTAACATTAAACATAACCATAACATTCAAGTCATCAATCTTTTCGTAGTCATAATCCTGGTCTATCAGAGAAATCACCACAATCCATTTAAATGAATTTGATAATCATTCTCGTTTGGTATAGCATGAAACATAGCAAAGGCTATGTTTTAGAGGCACAAGATGACGAACTATCGCGTTGAGAGTAGCAGCGGACGGGCGGCGCGCAAGATGAGGCTCGCATTAATGGGACCTGCGTTCATTGCGGCGATTGGTTATATCGATCCCGGTAACTTTGCGACCAATATTCAGGCGGGTGCTAGCTTCGGCTATCAGCTACTGTGGGTTGTCGTTTGGGCCAACCTGATGGCGATGCTGATTCAGATCCTCTCTGCCAAACTAGGGATTGCCACCGGTAAAAATCTGGCGGAGCAGATTCGCGATCACTATCCGCGTCCCGTAGTGTGGTTCTATTGGGTTCAGGCAGAAATTATTGCGATGGCAACCGACCTGGCGGAATTTATTGGTGCGGCGATCGGTTTTAAACTCATTCTTGGTGTTTCGTTGTTGCAGGGCGCGGTGCTGACGGGGATCGCGACTTTCCTGATTTTAATGCTGCAACGTCGCGGGCAAAAACCGCTGGAGAAAGTGATTGGCGGGTTACTGTTGTTTGTTGCCGCGGCTTACATTGTCGAGTTGATTTTCTCCCAGCCTAACCTGGCGCAGCTGGGTAAAGGAATGGTGATCCCGAGTTTACCTACTTCGGAAGCGGTCTTCCTGGCAGCAGGCGTGTTAGGGGCGACGATTATGCCGCATGTGATTTATTTGCACTCCTCGCTCACTCAGCATTTACATGGCGGTTCGCGTCAACAACGTTATTCCGCCACCAAATGGGATGTGGCTATCGCCATGACTATTGCCGGTTTTGTCAATCTGGCGATGATGGCTACAGCTGCGGCGGCGTTCCACTTTTCCGGTCATACTGGTGTTGCCGATCTTGATGAGGCTTATCTGACGCTGCAACCGCTGTTAAGCCACGCTGCGGCAACGGTCTTTGGATTAAGCCTGGTTGCTGCGGGGCTGTCTTCAACGGTGGTGGGGACACTGGCGGGGCAGGTGGTGATGCAGGGCTTCATTCGCTTTCATATCCCGCTGTGGGTGCGTCGTACAGTCACCATGTTGCCGTCATTTATTGTCATTCTGATGGGATTAGATCCGACACGGATTCTGGTTATGAGTCAGGTACTGTTAAGTTTTGGTATCGCTCTGGCGCTGGTTCCACTGCTGATTTTCACCAGTGACAGCAAGTTGATGGGCGATCTGGTGAACAGCAAACGCGTAAAACAGACAGGCTGGGTGATTGTGGTGCTGGTCGTGGCGCTGAATATCTGGTTGTTGGTGGGGACGGCGCTGGGATTGTAGTTGAATGAGCGTCGCATCTGGCACTATTGGCGGATGCGGCGTAAACGCCTTATCCGCCCTACGCGTTAAAGAGCCGGTTTGTAGGCCTGATAAGACGCACTAGCGTCGCATCAGGCATTGTGCTCCATTGGCGGACGCGTTTAATGGCGGTGCCCATGACCCCGGCCTTTTCCGCGATGATCGTCACGATCGCGCCAGCCTTCACGATAGCCACGCTCATACGCTTTACGCTTATCCCAGCCACGGTGGTAGCCATTATCATGACGCCACCAACGGTTTTTGCGCCACTCATAATTGCGATGCCAGTAGTCACGGTCGCGCCAGTGACCACCGTCCCAGTAATTACCGTAATGATCGCGATCGCCAATTTGTAATTTGATTGATGGCAGTAGGGTGATTTCACCTGCGTTTGCTGCAAGCGGGGTAAATGCCATCAGGGCGGCCGCCAGAAACAGTGACCTGAACATTGTTATTCTCCTTCACGCTCGAAGCCGTCAGCGGCCTGTTAACGCAATATTACGGGGAGGTAAAGCCCCGTATCATCGCCATAACTCTTAAATCATAAAGGAGAGCATTTTTTGCTAAACGTTATCGTGGGGTGGCTGTTGCTTCGGACGATTGACCATCATCATCGGCTTACCTGCTAATAACAGCCATGCCGGAAGCATGACGATACAGAGCAGCGGTAGCAATGTGGTATTGGGTACAACGACTGCCGCCATAAAAAGACTTAACCAGCCATCGCGTGTTACCACCAGCACGATGCCGAGAATAGCGCAAGAAACGGTTATTGCCGCTGGTACGGCGGGAACGTGCTCATGCAGCATCAACCCTAATGCCACGCCGACAAACACTGCCGGGAAGATTCGCCCACCGCGAAAGCCACTGGCGGCAGCAACGACCAGGGCGGCAAGTTTAATTACCGCCAGCAAAAAGTAATCGCTGGTGCTGAAAGCCTGATTTGCCACCATCTGCTGCATCTCATCCAGCCCTTTAAACAGCGAAACTGGTCCACCAATAACCCCCAGAATACCGAGAATAAATCCGCCAATACCCAGCACGAGCACCGGATTTTTCATTTGATGCATCATCGCGTGCAACCGTGGTAAGCACCATACGGCGACCATCCCTGCTGCGATGGCAATCGCCGCGACAATTGCACCGCTGAGAATATCGGTCATTTCCATCTGTCCGTAATGAGCAATGGGCAGTGAAAAATGAGGATGGAAAAATAATCCGGTAGTAAGTGCACCAGCTGCTGCCGCCATTAACGGCGCAAAGAGACGATCCCATAGCGGAACTTCACTACTGCCATTTAAGGTTTGCGAAAATATCAACGCCGCCGCAACAGGAGTGCCAAACAGTGCGCCGATGGTTCCGGCAGAGGCTAAAATAGTCCACTCCATTCGGTTGACGCGCGGTAACAGACGAGCGCCAATGGCAACCGCAAGGGCGATATTGACGGTCATGATCGGATGTTCCGGCCCCAGGCTGACGCCGCCAGCAAGACCGAGAATTAATGCTACGATAAGTCCAGGTAGCGCAGAGGGCGGAACCGGTGCGCCGATCAGCGGTTCACAGGCGGGGTCTGGTCCGGCATGACCCTGGCTGAAACGGATAACCAACCCCACCGCAATACCCGTTAGCGTTAATACACCGATGATCCAGAGGGGTGAATCCTGGGCTATCCCCAGAGTTCCCGGCAGTCGTTGCCAGAGCAAATTCTGTAATACCGAGGCGATTTTCATCACCACAATCAGAATAAGACTGGACGCAATCCCAATTGCCACGGCGGGGAGCGATAATAACAACATGGTTCTGGCTCGCGGATGGAGCATGTTCTATTCCTTATGCGGGGTCAGATACTTAGTTTGCCCAGCTTGCAAAAAGGCATCGCTGCAATTGGTGCTGAAACGATAAAGTAATTGTGTGACCCAGATCGATATTTACAGGGAGCCTGCCTTTCCGGCGTTGTTGTTATGCCCCCAGGTATTTACAGTGTGAGAAAGAATTATTTTGACTTTAGCGGAGCAGTTGAAGAATGACAAAGTATGCATTAGTCGGTGATGTGGGCGGCACCAACGCACGTCTTGCTCTGTGTGATATTGCCAGTGGTGAAATCTCGCAGGCTAAGACCTATTCAGGGCTTGATTACCCCAGCCTCGAAGCGGTCATTCGCGTTTATCTTGAAGAACATAAGGTCGAGGTGAAAGACGGCTGTATTGCCATCGCTTGCCCAATTACCGGTGACTGGGTGGCGATGACCAACCATACCTGGGCGTTCTCAATTGCCGAAATGAAAAAGAATCTCGGTTTTAGCCATCTGGAAATTATTAACGATTTTACCGCTGTATCGATGGCGATCCCGATGCTGAAAAAAGAGCATCTGATTCAGTTTGGTGGCGCAGAACCGGTCGAAGGTAAGCCTATTGCGGTTTACGGTGCCGGAACGGGGCTTGGGGTTGCGCATCTGGTCCATGTCGATAAGCGTTGGGTAAGCTTGCCAGGCGAAGGCGGTCACGTTGATTTTGCGCCGAATAGTGAAGAAGAGGCCATTATCCTCGAAATATTGCGTGCGGAAATTGGTCATGTTTCGGCGGAGCGCGTGCTTTCTGGCCCTGGGCTGGTGAATTTGTATCGCGCAATTGTGAAAGCTGACAACCGCCTGCCAGAAAATCTCAAGCCAAAAGATATTACCGAACGCGCGCTGGCTGACAGCTGCACCGATTGCCGCCGCGCATTGTCGCTGTTTTGCGTCATTATGGGCCGTTTTGGCGGCAATCTGGCGCTCAATCTCGGGACATTTGGCGGCGTGTTTATTGCGGGCGGTATCGTGCCGCGCTTCCTTGAGTTCTTCAAAGCCTCCGGTTTCCGTGCCGCATTTGAAGATAAAGGGCGCTTTAAAGAATATGTCCATGATATTCCGGTGTATCTCATCGTCCATGACAATCCGGGCCTTCTCGGTTCCGGTGCACATTTACGCCAGACCTTAGGTCACATTCTGTAAATCCTTCCTTTTATATCGGGAGGTAACTCTCCCGATAATCTTTTAAATCATACAGTTTATTCAATTTTTCTTTGTGTCCCCTCACAAGGTCGACCTGCGTCACACTTCCGTACAGCGGGATTAATTCTCCAGTAAATGCATTATTTGTCTGGTAACGGCGATTTGTTTTGCACGTTCATAATTTCACTCGTCAACTATCACTGAACGAGGAATTAACGATGAGTAAGAAACTGATTGCCTTATGTGCCTGCCCGATGGGCCTGGCTCACACCTTTATGGCCGCTCAGGCGCTGGAAGAAGCGGCGGTAGAAGCCGGTTATGAAGTGAAAATTGAAACCCAGGGCGCGGACGGTATCCAGAATCGCCTGACGGCGCAGGATATCGCCGAAGCGACCATCATCATCCACTCCGTGGCAGTTACCCCGGAAGATAACGAACGTTTCGAATCACGCGACGTTTATGAAATCACTTTGCAGGACGCAATTAAAAACGCTGCGGGCATCATCAAAGAAATCGAAGAGATGATTGCCTCTGAACAACAGTAATATTCGACAGGGATAATTGTTATGGCCATTAAAAAACGCAGTGCAACCGTTGTGCCTGGCGCATCCGGTGCGGCAGCGGCAGTTAAGAATCCGCAGGCCTCTAAAACCAGCTTCTGGGGTGAACTCCCGCAGCATGTGATGTCAGGGATTTCACGCATGGTGCCGACCTTAATTATGGGCGGTGTGATCCTCGCTTTCAGCCAGCTGATTGCTTATAGCTGGCTTAAAATTCCTGCTGAGATCGGCATCATGGATGCTCTTAATAGCGGGAAATTCTCCGGTTTCGACCTCTCCTTACTTAAATTTGCCTGGCTGTCGCAGTCCTTCGGCGGCGTGTTGTTTGGTTTTGCCATTCCGATGTTTGCTGCTTTTGTGGCGAACTCTATCGGTGGCAAACTGGCGTTCCCGGCTGGTTTTATCGGCGGGTTGATGTCTACCCAGCCGACGCAACTGCTGAACTTCGATCCCAGCACTATGCAATGGGCGACCTCTTCGCCGGTGCCGTCCACCTTCATTGGTGCGCTGATTATTTCTATCGTTGCCGGTTACCTTGTGAAGTGGATGAACCAGAAAATCCAGTTACCGGATTTCCTGTTAGCGTTCAAAACCACATTTTTGCTCCCGATTCTTTCCGCCATTTTTGTCATGCTGGCGATGTACTACGTCATCACCCCCTTTGGTGGCTGGATCAACGGCGGTATCCGTACTGTGCTGACTGCCGCAGGTGAGAAGGGCGCGCTGATGTACGCAATGGGGATCGCCGCGGCGACAGCAATCGACCTTGGTGGCCCGATCAACAAAGCCGCAGGTTTTGTTGCCTTCAGCTTTACCACTGACCACGTATTACCGGTCACCGCTCGTTCTATCGCTATCGTTATTCCGCCGATTGGTCTGGGGCTGGCGACCATTATCGACCGTCGTTTAACCGGCAAACGCCTGTTCAACGCTCAACTTTATCCGCAGGGTAAGACCGCCATGTTCCTGGCGTTTATGGGGATCAGTGAGGGTGCGATTCCGTTTGCGCTGGAAAGCCCCATCACCGCCATTCCGTCGTATATGGTCGGCGCTATTGTCGGCTCAACCGCCGCTGTCTGGCTGGGCGCAGTGCAATGGTTCCCGGAGTCCGCTATCTGGGCATGGCCGCTGGTCACTAACCTGGGCGTCTATATGGCGGGGATCGCGCTGGGGGCAGTCATAACTGCGCTGATGGTGGTGTTCCTGCGTCTGATGATGTTCCGTAAAGGCAAATTGTTAATCGATAGCCTGTAAGAAGGAAAATCCAGATGACATTACTCGCTTCGCTGCGCGACTGGCTTAAGGCGCAACAACTGGATGCAGTGCTTCTCTCCTCACGGCAGAACAAACAGCCGCATCTGGGGATCTCCACCGGATCAGGTTATGTGGTGATTAGCCGTGAAAGTGCGCACATTCTGGTGGATTCGCGCTATTACGTTGAGGTGGAAGCCCGTGCGCAAGGCTACCAGCTGCATTTGCTTGACGCGACGAACACGCTTACCACTATCGTCAATCAAATCATTGCCGATGAACAGTTGCAAACGCTCGGTTTTGAGGGCCAGCAGGTGAGTTGGGAAACCGCGCACCGCTGGCAGTCTGAACTCAATGCGAAACTGGTTAGCGCCACGCCGGATGTGCTGCGGCAAATCAAAACGCCAGAGGAGGTGGAGAAAATCCGCCTCGCCTGTGGGATTGCTGATCGCGGTGCAGAGCATATTCGCCGCTTTATTCAGGCGGGGATGAGCGAGCGCGAGATAGCCGCTGAACTGGAGTGGTTTATGCGCCAGCAGGGCGCAGAAAAAGCCTCTTTTGACACCATTGTCGCCAGTGGCTGGCGTGGGGCGCTGCCGCACGGCAAAGCCAGCGACAAGATTGTTGCAGCGGGCGAGTTTGTCACTCTCGATTTCGGTGCGCTGTATCAGGGCTACTGCTCTGATATGACGCGCACCTTGCTGGTGAATGGCGAAGGGGTGAGCGCCGAATCTCACCCGCTGTTTAACGTCTATCAAATTGTCCTGCAGGCACAGCTCGCAGCAATCTCCGCGATTCGCCCCGGCGTGCGCTGCCAGCAGGTTGACGATGCCGCGCGCCGGGTCATTACAGAAGCAGGTTATGGCGACTATTTCGGTCATAACACCGGTCACGCTATCGGCATTGAAGTTCATGAAGATCCGCGTTTTTCACCGCGGGACACCACGACGCTACAGCCAGGCATGTTACTGACCGTGGAGCCGGGGATTTATTTGCCAGGGCAAGGGGGCGTGCGCATCGAAGATGTTGTGCTGGTTACCCCGCAAGGCGCAGAAGTGCTCTACGCCATGCCGAAAACAGTGTTGCTCACGGGAGAGGCATAATGGATTTATCGCTATTAAAAGCGTTGAGCGAGGCAGATGCGATCGCCTCCTCGGAACAGGAAGTGCGGCAGATCCTGCTGGAAGAAGCGGATCGCCTGCAAAAAGAAGTGCGATTTGATGGTCTGGGATCGGTGCTGATCCGCCTGAATGAATCGACAGGTCCGAAGGTGATGATCTGTGCGCATATGGACGAAGTGGGATTTATGGTGCGCAGCATCTCCCGCGAAGGGGCGATTGATGTGCTGCCGGTTGGCAACGTACGCATGGCTGCCCGCCAGCTGCAGCCGGTGCGCATCACCACCCGTGAAGAGTGCAAAATTCCAGGCCTGCTTGACGGCGACCGGCAGGGGAATGACGTCAGCGCCATGCGCGTGGACATTGGTGCGCGCTCCTATGACGAAGTGATGCAGGCGGGAATTCGTCCCGGCGATCGCGTCACGTTTGATACCACTTTTCAGGTTCTCCCTCACCAGCGAGTGATGGGGAAAGCCTTTGATGACCGCCTCGGTTGCTATCTGCTGGTGACGTTACTGCGCGAACTGCACGACGCCGAACTACCTGCGGAAGTGTGGCTGGTGGCAAGTTCCAGCGAAGAGGTGGGATTACGCGGCGGGCAAACTGCCACCCGCGCGGTGTCGCCGGACGTCGCCATTGTGCTTGATACCGCCTGCTGGGCGAAAAACTTTGATTATGGCGCGGCTAACCATCGCCAGATTGGTAACGGGCCGATGCTGGTGTTAAGCGACAAGTCGCTGATTGCGCCGCCAAAACTTACCGCCTGGGTCGAAACCGTGGCGGCAGAAATTGGCGTGCCGTTGCAGGCAGATATGTTCAGCAACGGCGGCACGGACGGCGGGGCGGTGCACTTAACCGGCACCGGCGTGCCCACAGTGGTGATGGGGCCAGCAACCCGCCATGGACATTGCGCCGCATCGATTGCCGATTGCCGCGACATTTTGCAGATGCAGCAACTTTTATCTGCCCTTATTCAACGTCTTACGCGTGAGACGGTTGTTCAACTGACGGATTTCAGATGATCTCCTGATTAACCCGGAGCGGTTATGTTAACGATTCAATTTCTCTGTCCTTTGCCTAACGGTCTACATGCTCGTCCGGCGTGGGAACTTAAAGAACAGTGCAGCCAGTGGCAAAGCGAAATCACTTTTATTAACCATCGCCAGAACGCAAAGGCAGATGCGAAAAGCTCGCTGGCGCTGATTGGCACCGGCACCCTATTTAATGACAGTTGCAGCCTGAACATTAGCGGCAGCGATGAAGAGCAGGCGCGGCGCGTGCTGGAAGAGTACATCCAGGTGCGCTTTATCGACAGCGACAGCGTTCAGCCTACGCAGGCAGAACTGACGGCGCATCCGCTGCCGCGTTCATTAAGCCGCCTTAACCCGGATTTACTGTACGGCAATGTGCTGGCAAGCGGCGTCGGCGTGGGTACGCTGACCCTGTTACAAAGCGACAGCCTCGACAGTTATCGGGCAATCCCCGCCAGTGCGCAAGATTCCACCCGGCTGGAGCACAGCCTGGCAACGCTTGCCGAGCAACTGAACCAGCAATTGCGTGAGCGTGACGGCGAAAGCAAAACTATCCTCAGCGCCCATTTGTCGCTGATTCAGGATGATGAATTTGCAGGCAATATCCGTCGCCTGATGACAGAACAGCATCAGGGGCTGGGGGCGGCGATCATCAGCAATATGGAGCAGGTTTGCGCCAAACTTTCTGCCTCTGCCAGCGATTATCTGCGCGAACGTGTTAGCGACATTCGCGATATCAGCGAACAGTTGCTGCATATCACCTGGCCGGAACTGAAGCCGCGCAACAAGCTGGTGCTTGAAAAACCGACCATTCTGGTGGCTGAAGATTTAACCCCAAGCCAGTTTTTGAGCCTTGATTTGAAAAATCTTGCGGGCATGATTCTGGAGAAAACCGGGCGCACCTCGCATACACTGATTCTGGCCCGTGCCTCGGCGATCCCGGTACTGAGTGGCTTGCCGCTGGATGCGATTGCCCGTTATGCCGGGCAACCTGCAGTGCTTGACGCCCAGTGCGGCGTGCTGGCGATTAACCCGAATGACGCGGTGAGCGGTTATTATCAGGTCGCGCAGACGCTGGCGGATAAACGCCAAAAACAACAGGCGCAGGCTGCCGCGCAGCTGGCCTATTCCCGTGATAACAAGCGTATTGATATTGCGGCGAATATCGGCACCGCTCTGGAAGCGCCAGGCGCGTTTGCCAACGGCGCGGAAGGTGTCGGGCTGTTCCGTACCGAAATGCTCTATATGGATCGCGACAGCGCGCCGGACGAGCAGGAGCAATTTGAAGCCTACCAGCAGGTGCTACTGGCGGCGGGCGACAAGCCGATTATCTTCCGCACGATGGACATCGGCGGCGATAAAAGCATTCCTTATCTGAATATTCCCCAGGAAGAGAACCCGTTCCTCGGCTATCGCGCGGTACGTATTTACCCGGAATTTGCTGGCCTGTTCCGCACTCAACTGCGGGCCATTTTGCGCGCCGCCAGTTTCGGCAACGCCCAGTTGATGATCCCGATGGTTCACAGCCTCGATCAGATCTTATGGGTGAAAGGCGAGATCCAAAAAGCGATCGTTGAGCTTAAGCGCGATGGCCTGCGTCATGCAGAGACGATTACGCTTGGGATCATGGTGGAAGTTCCGTCGGTGTGCTACATCATCGACCACTTCTGCGATGAGGTCGATTTCTTCAGTATCGGCTCCAACGATATGACCCAGTATCTGTATGCGGTCGATCGTAATAACCCGCGCGTATCGCCGCTATATAACCCGATTACGCCATCGTTCCTGCGCATGTTGCAGCAAATAGTTACCACTGCGCATCAGCGGGGCAAATGGGTAGGCATTTGCGGTGAACTGGGCGGTGAAAGCCGTTATCTGCCGCTACTGCTTGGGCTGGGCCTGGATGAGCTGAGTATGAGTAGCCCGCGTATTCCGGCGGTGAAAAGCCAGCTTCGTCAACTGGATAGCGAGGCGTGTCGGGAACTGGCGCGTCAGGCATGTGAATGCCGCAGTGCGCAGGAAATTGAAGCGTTACTCACCGCCTTTACGCCGGAAGAAGACGTTCGCCCACTGCTGGCGCTGGAGAATATCTTTGTTGATCAGGATTTTAGCAATAAAGAGCAGGCGATCCAGTTCCTGTGCGGCAACCTCGGCGTTAACGGGCGCACTGAACATCCGTTTGAGCTGGAAGAAGATGTCTGGCAGCGGGAAGAGATTGTTACCACCGGCGTTGGTTTTGGCGTAGCGATCCCGCACACCAAATCTCAGTGGATCCGTCATTCCAGTATCAGCATTGCCCGGCTGGCGAAACCGATTGGCTGGCAGTCAGAAATGGGCGAAGTCGAACTGGTGATCATGCTGACGCTGGGTGCTAACGAAGGGATGAATCATGTGAAAGTCTTCTCGCAGCTGGCGCGTAAACTGGTGAATAAAAACTTCCGCCAGTCGTTGTTTGCCGCGCAAGATGCACAAAGTATCCTGACGCTGCTGGAAACAGAATTAACCTTCTGACGTTAGCCCTGAAAACGGGCGCTGTACTCTCCCGGCGTCAGACCAAACTGACGCCGGAAAACGCGACAAAAATAGTCGCTATCCGGAAAACCGCAACGCTGTGCCACTTCATGAATTGACAGATGATATTTCTGCAAAATCATCCTCGCCTTCGCCATTCGCACCCAACGCACATACTCGATAAAACGCATCGTTCCATGCTGAGCAAACAGTTTTGACAGATGATTGGGCGTGATATTAAAAAACTGCGCCACGCTCTCGCGGGTGAGCGGCTGGGCATAATTATCCTGAACCCAGTTACAAATGCTGTGATAGAGAAAATCGCCGCGCGGCTGCGAATTGCCCGGCGGCATATTCACCACGCTACGGCAAAGATGCAGCAAACTTAACACCAGCGGCTGAATGATATTTTGCTCCAGCGGCGAACGGCTAAGATGGGTGAGGGCGGTAAGCATCGCTTCACCTTCACCGCGTTGCAGGCTGGGAAGCTGGATCTGGCGAGCAGGATGCAACAACGACGTGGTGCGGCTATCGTAAAACGATAACCCAAGCCAGGTCGGAGCGAACACCAGGCTTAACAGCATCACCGGTTTGTTGTTGACCGGTAAATTAGCCGCGCGCGCCGGAATAAACAGCATTTCTCCTTCCACCAAACGTTGCTGCTTTGCTTCCAGCAGATTGCCGTATTCGCCGCGCAGCACGATATCCAGACGGGGAAAATCAATACATAAACTGCCCACCGGCAACGAGGCAGGCTGGCTGGCAAACCAGACGCGCCCCAGTAGTTGCGGGTTAAGCACCAGGCCGCTGAACAGATCGGCGAAAAATTGTTGATCGGCGGGCAAGCCTGGTGCTTTCATGAAAGTTCCCGATTAAAGATGCATTAACTGGCGAAATTCTTTCACTTTGCTGCGGCTGACCGGCACTTCAAAATCCAGATCTTTCAGTCGCAGAATGTAGGTGTTATTAAACCACGGTTCGATTTCGCGTATTTTGTTCAGATTGACACAAAATGAGCGATGGCAGCGGAAAAAATGCGACGGCGGCAGTTTGCTGCAAAATTCGGTAATGTTCATCGGCATTACGTAGGATTCACGCCGCGTATAGACAAAGGTCATTTTCTCGTGCGCTTCGGCGTAATAGATATCGTTAATTGGCGTGACGATTATTCGCTCATCTTTCACCAGATTAATGGTGTCATTCTCACGCGTTACCGTCGCGGCAGGCGTACTGCTGGTCTGCTGTTGTTGCCAGGCCGCTTCCAGTTTTTGCAGCATCCCGGTAATACGTGACTCCTGATACGGTTTGAGAATGTAGTCAAACGCCTCCAGTTCAAACGCTTCTACCGCATGTTCTTTCCACGCGGTGATGAACACAATAAACGGTTTATGGGCGAACTGGCTGATGTTTTGCGCCAGCAACACGCCATCCAGCGACGGAATATTGATATCCAGAAAAATGGCGTCGACGCGGTTATGCTGCAAAAACTTCAACACGTCCAGACCGTCGTCAAAGGTGCCGACAATCTCCATCTGGCTGTGCTCTTTAATTAGCCAGCTCAGTTCCTGTTGTGCCAGGAATTCGTCTTCAACAATGATGACTTTCACAATATCACTCCGGCTCAAAGCAATAACGTAGCCTGTGAGGCGACTGGGGTGCGTTGGTTAGGAATGTAAAACGCAATTTCCGTCCCCGGCTCCAGGCGGCGGATATGCAGCCCCTCGCCATACAATAACTTCACGCGATGATGGACATTCAGCAGGCCAATTTTATTGCCCGGCATTTCATTCGCTTCGACCCGCTCAATCACCTTTGGATCGATGCCGTGCCCGGTATCTCGCACCGCAATGCGTACCCGATTTCCGCACTCTGCAACGCTGATGGTGACAACGCCTTTACCTTTGCAAGGCTGAATACCGTGGACAATGGCGTTCTCCACCAACGGCTGGATCAGCAGGCTGGGAATGCAGCAATTCACCTCTTCATCAATATCATAGATAACCGTCAGCTTGTCACCAAAGCGGGCCTGCTCAATGGCAATATAGTCTTTAATTTGATACAGCTCTTTTTTGATATCGATTTGCTCATCGTCTTTTAATTCAATGTTATAGCGCAGATAACGCGACAGATTAAAGATCAACTGGCGAGCGGTATCCGGATTCAGACGGATTGACGATGAAATAGCGTTCAGAGCGTTAAACAGAAAATGGGGATTAATTTTGCTTTGCAGGGCGCGAAGCTCTGCCTTATTTGCCATTTCACGTAGCTGCTCGGCGCGTGAAACCTCCAGTTGCGTGGAGATGATTTGCGACAGACCGACCGCCATTTCCTGTAATGACGAGGTGATCTGATGCGCGTGGCAGTAGTAAATTTTCAGCGTTCCGGTCACGACCCCTTTCTCCCACAATGGGATCACCAGCATGGAATGAATCTCTGGTGTGCGGTGGGCTTCATCATTGTTTTTAATGATGATTTTTCCGTAATTCATCGCCTGACGGGTAGTCGGGCTAATGAAGTCATCGCCATTCTGATAGTTATGTTCACCCACGCCAACATAGGCCAGCACATGATCGGTATTAGTAATCGCCACCGCATCGGCGTGAATGTCATCGCGGATAATTTCGCAGACCTTGCGTAATGACTCGCTATTGACATGGCGAAACAGCGGTAGCGTTTTGTTGGCGATATCCAGCGCCAGCTTGGCCTGCCGCGCGGCGCTGGCCTCTTTTTCGCCCTCAACGCTTTGCACCAGAAGCACAATAAAGCCGATACAGACGCTACCGAGGATCATTGGAATGCCGATTTTAGAGACGATATCGATCCCCAACGCGGTAGTTGGTGCCCAGACAATTACCAGAATCATGGTCAACGTCTCACACAACATGCCGCCGAGAATACCGACGCGCCAGCGCTGTGCTTTGGGGATTTTCAGGTTGATCCAGCCCGATATACAACCCGCCAGAATGCTGGTGATAAAGCAGGGGATCGCCGTCACGCCGCCGATATCAATTAAATACCGGTGAATACCCGCAATCACGCCGGTAATGATGCCTACCCACGGGCCAAACAGAATCCCGCCGGACATCACCGCGATAATACGTACGTTCACCAGCGAGCCTTCTACGGGAACGCCGGACCAGGTGCTGAACAGGGCGAACAGCGAGAAAATGGCGGTAACGGCGAGCAATTCTTTTGGGGAGTGCGCCGACTTGTGCAACAGTTCGCGAAACAGGCGGATACGGATGAGAAAGAACAGGCAGATAAGCATTAACGCTGCCCGATCGAAGACCGCCAGCAGCATGTTGAATATTTCGTGCACGGGTGACTCTGAATAAGGATTAAACCTCTATGATAGGTAACCTGAAGGCTGATGACCAGCAGGCCGTTTTTGAGGAAAAACCACAATTTTAAAAGGGGATTGATAGATAAATGGTGTATTAGCAATGCATCTCTTGATAATGCACTTCTGGTTAGTAAATTTATTGAAATTATTATGTTAATAAAATGAGTGGTAATTTTCTTGTTAGCGCAGATAAATTTCCTGTTTTTAAAGCAGAGTTCCTCATTTAACGTCATTAATAAAATGTTCTAAAACGCTGGACAGACAGAAATTAATCAGGCTATTTTCAAAACAGCCACCATCGTGGCAGCGTCGCTCGGACGGTCCGGGCGCTAACGTTAATCTGAGGAAATTATGGCTGACACTCGCCCTGAACGTCGCTTTACGCGCATTGATCGTCTCCCGCCCTACGTTTTTAACATCACCGCTGAACTGAAAATGGCTGCGCGTCGGCGCGGCGAAGATATTATCGATTTCAGCATGGGTAACCCGGACGGTGCGACTCCGCCGCATATCGTCGAAAAATTATGTACTGTGGCCCAGCGCCCGGACACGCATGGTTACTCCACTTCACGCGGCATTCCGCGGTTACGTCGCGCCATTTCCCGCTGGTATCAGGATCGCTACGACGTTGAAATCGACCCGGAATCAGAAGCCATCGTCACTATTGGTTCGAAAGAGGGCCTGGCGCATCTGATGCTGGCGACGCTGGATCATGGTGACACGGTGCTGGTGCCGAATCCAAGTTACCCGATCCATATTTATGGCGCGGTGATTGCCGGGGCGCAGGTACGCTCAGTGCCGCTGGTGGAAGGTGTCGATTTCTTCAACGAACTGGAGCGAGCCATTCGTGAAAGTTATCCGAAACCGAAGATGATGATCCTCGGCTTCCCGTCAAACCCAACCGCGCAATGCGTGGAACTGGAGTTCTTCGAAAAAGTAGTGGCGCTGGCGAAACGCTACGATGTGCTGGTGGTCCATGACCTGGCCTATGCCGATATCGTCTACGATGGCTGGAAAGCGCCGTCAATTATGCAGGTACCGGGTGCACGCGATGTGGCAGTCGAGTTCTTTACGCTGTCGAAAAGCTACAACATGGCGGGCTGGCGTATCGGCTTTATGGTTGGCAACAAAACGCTGGTCAGCGCCCTGGCTCGTATTAAAAGCTATCACGATTACGGCACCTTTACGCCGTTGCAGGTGGCGGCGATTGCGGCGCTGGAGGGCGATCAACAGTGCGTGCGCGACATTGCCGAACAGTACAAACGCCGCCGTGATGTATTGGTTAAAGGGCTGCATGAAGCGGGCTGGATGGTTGAAATGCCGAAGGCTTCGATGTATGTCTGGGCGAAAATCCCGGAACCATATGCGGCCATGGGATCGCTGGAATTTGCCAAGAAGCTCCTTAACGAAGCGAAGGTTTGTGTCTCGCCGGGGATTGGCTTTGGCGACTATGGTGATACGCATGTTCGCTTTGCACTGATTGAAAACCGCGACCGTATTCGTCAGGCCATCAGAGGGATTAAAGCGATGTTCCGTGCCGACGGTTTACTACCCGCCAGCAGCAAACATATTCACGAAAACGCGGAATAAACACCGTCGTCAGAAATGCAAACAGGAGCCTGATGGCTCCTGTTTTTCATTGCACAGTTTGCTTTTAGATCATCAGGGCAAAAGTACCGGCCCAAACGATGACCATAAAAGAAATGCCCATAAAGAAATATTTCACTTTACATCTCTCCGCGTAATTACTGTTACGCCTGAATGACTTCATTACACCTGATACAGTGAGTTGACACCGGGCAAAGCGACCTTAAAAGCCCTGTATTTTACCGTGGGCATCACCCCAGAATTCTGAGCTAAACTGCTCGAGACGGCGCTAATGTACGCCTAAAACTGAAACGAGACAAGAGGCATTTTCTTATTTACTTTTAGTAACTTACAAGTGTCTCATATCGGCGACAGTTTAATTTCTGACGGTAATAATTAGATATTCAGCGAAGGAAAAAACCTTAAGAAAAAAGCCATAAAAACCATGAGGTTATTATGGCCGATTTGAGGAGGGAAAGAGTAAGAGCAGTTTGTTAAATGTACAACGACGATTCTCCCACCGGGCGCGTTTTAAAGCGACGGTGGATCCAGAGGTACTGCTCCGGTGCGCGCATGATCTCTTTCTCGATAATCTTGTTCATATAGGCAGCGGCTTGATTTTCATCTGTCGGGTAGCCTTCCATCTCTGGGGTGATGAACAAACGATATCCGCTGTAATCCGCTTTTCTTACCATCGTTACGGTCAACATGGCTGCGCCAGAGAGACGGGAGAGAACATAGGTGCCATTGGTTGTGGCGACATTTTCCACCGCAAAGAACGGCGCGAAGGAGCTGCCTTTACGACCATAATCCTGATCGGGAGCAAACCATACCGCTTCACCTTTCTTCAGTGCACCGACAATGCCGCGCAGATTATTTCTGCCGATCATCGCTTTGTTAGAGCGCATGCGCCCACGGGTCTGCACCCATTCCATCAGCTGATTATTATGTGGACGATAGGTAGCCATCATTGGTTGGCACAGTCCCATCACGCGGCCGCCCAGTTCCAGCGACATAAAATGGACGCCGACAACCATTACGCCGCGATTTTGCATTTGTGCGCGTTTAAGGTTATCCAACCCTTCAACATCAAACCATTTACGTACGCGACTGTCGGGCCAGAACCATGCCATGCCGGTTTCTACCAGCGCCATGCCGAGTGAACGAAAGTTTTCGGCAATCATCTTCTCGCGTTCTTCCGCAGAATGCTGCGGGAAACAAAGTTCCAGGTTTTTACGGGCGATAGATTCACGACGTTTCAGGAATGGTCGCGCCATTGCGCCAATACGCGTGCCGAGAAAGCAGAGAACAGGATAAGGAAGCTGTACCCAAAGCCAGAGTACACCAAGCCCAAACCATGTGAGCCAGTAGCGAGGATGTAGAAACTCGCGGGAAAATTTGCATTGTGGAAACATAGTTACCTTCTGTAGATACGAATTGTTGTATCGCAGAAGATTCCATGTCGACAGCGGTACACTCAATTGGTTGGGCCATCATGTACGACAATGGTTCCTGTAAAGAGTGTAAAGACTAGTCAGGACATAACCACGAGGAGCATGAAGGCGGTATCTGTACTTTATCACTCGCTGACTGCTTTCAGCTACTGATTATTAATCGTGCAAAGTAAATATTTTTCCGTACACAACAGTCTTGCATTTAACATGCTGTTTTCATTGATGCTTAGCAAAAATTGCCAGAGGTTAAGGATTGTCTTACTATTAAAGTGACTGAAGTTACAGGTTTTTTAGCGCGGCAGGAGGTTGAGCTATGATTAATTTATGGATGTTTCTCGCCCTGTGTATTGTCTGCGTAAGCGGCTACATCGGTCAGGTACTGAACGTGGTATCGGCGGTCTCTTCTTTCTTCGGCATGGTGATCCTCGCTGCACTCATTTATTACTTCACCATGTGGTTAACTGGCGGTAATGAACTAGTGACGGGGATATTTATGTTTCTTGCCCCGGCTTGTGGCTTGATGATTCGCTTTATGGTGGGGTATGGCAGGCGGTAGTGGGTCAGGATGGCTCATTTGGGCAGGTGTTCACATCAGCATCAGACATGATTGTTCACCTGCCATGTGAAAGACGCTATCGCACAGGATGAATAAGATAATTCGCCTTTGTCGGAAAAGGGGGCGGCATTTCTTCTGTGAGGTTTAATGGTGGCGCATCTTCTCTCATCTTAAACAAAATCGCCTGTGATGGCTGAAGTTTTGTAGAGTGTGTGGTCGTCATCGCTGATGTTTTTTCAGTCTCTTTATAGCTCCTCTCACTTCCACCACCCGAAATGGAAAATGCAAAAACATTGCATGCCATAATAGAGACCAATAAAAATAAGCTGAAAAGTATTAAGTTTACTTTCATAGAAAGTTATCCTGAAAATGGTTCACTGAGAACCTACGATGTTATGGCTGTATTTACATTTAATTAATCAGTATTTACATCGATATAATAAATGACATCTCTTTGTGGTATATAAGAATAGTTCTCTGCGACAGGAAGCATATTCCTACAATTGTAAGACTAAAATACTTCTTGCGATAATAACTACAACTGTAAGATAACCCTTTCAAAATGACCGTTGCTCTCTGATTTCTCATTTCATGCTCACCCAATATGATGGCGGCGTTTTCTAAAACTGTTAAAGAATGAGGTAAGTATGAAACGTTTAATTATGGCCACGATGGTCACAGCAATTCTGGCATCTTCAACTGTATGGGCTGCTGATAATGCTCCGGTAGCGGCACAACAGCAAACTCAGCAAGTTCAGCAAACCCAGAAAACGGCAGCGGCAGCAGAGCGTATCTCTGAACAAGGTTTATATGCGATGCGTGACGTGCAGGTAGCGCGCCTGGCTCTGTTTCATGGCGATCCAGAAAAGGCAAAAGAACTGACCAATGAAGCTTCCGCTTTGCTGTCAGATGACAGTACCGAATGGGCAAAGTTCGCTAAGCCAGGTAAAAAGACCAATCTCAATGATGACCAATATATTGTCATTAATGCATCTGTCGGAATTTCTGAGAGTTATGTAGCAACTCCCGAAAAAGAAGCCGCGATAAAAATTGCCAATGAAAAAATGGCGAAAGGGGATAAAAAGGGCGCAATGGAAGAGCTTCGCCTGGCCGGTGTTGGCGTAATGGAAAACCAATATCTGATGCCACTTAAACAGACTCGTAATGCACTTGCTGATGCGCAGAAACTGCTTGATAAAAAGCAATACTACGAGGCAAACCTGGCGCTTAAAGGTGCGGAAGATGGAATCATCGTCGATAGCGAAGCACTGTTTGTGAACTAATGCTGACAGGCAGTATATTGAGGTAAAGGATTTAACTCCCTCCAGCCGACAATTTTTTATGACCACAATACGACAGGTTGTGGTCATAAAATTATTTGGCGCTCGCGGTGCTATAAACTCGCATTTTATATTCCTCAAAGTAAACCGCAATAATCCCGTGTCATCACAAATCATTTATTATGTTATGTTTTATGGTACGCTTTAAAAAGCGTAATCATACCCTTGCTTGTAAATCACCGGCGCTTCTTACAGTTGTAAGAATAACATCACAAATGTCGCGACTCTCTCTGATTACCACGAATCAATATTTATCATATTCTTCTTTTCGTCCTCACTACTTACCATGCAGAAAGGAATTGGAAGTGGCGATGAAATGATTTTCAGCACTTGATACAGGATTTTAAAAATATCGAGTGCAGCTACGACGATATTTTGCGGGTTATTTATAGAAGATATTACGCCTTAAATAAACGCTAAATTAACACATATTTAATTAACTAATAGGTATTGCTATGTCAACTCCACTTCAAGGAATTAAAGTTCTCGATTTCACCGGTGTGCAATCTGGCCCATCTTGTACTCAAATGCTGGCCTGGTTTGGCGCTGACGTTATTAAAATTGAACGTCCCGGCGTTGGTGACGTAACGCGTCACCAGCTGCGAGATATTCCTGATATCGATGCGCTTTACTTCACCATGCTTAACAGTAACAAACGTTCTATTGAGTTAAATACCAAAACAGCGGAAGGCAAAGAGGTAATGGAAAAGCTGATCCGCGAAGCTGATATCTTAGTCGAGAACTTTCATCCAGGGGCCATTGATCACATGGGCTTCACCTGGGAGCATATTCAAGAAATCAATCCACGTCTGATTTTTGGTTCGATCAAAGGGTTTGATGAGTGTTCGCCTTATGTGAATGTAAAAGCCTATGAAAACGTTGCTCAGGCAGCGGGTGGCGCGGCATCCACTACGGGTTTTTGGGATGGTCCGCCGCTGGTAAGCGCTGCAGCGTTGGGTGACAGCAACACCGGAATGCATTTGCTGATCGGTTTACTTGCTGCTTTGCTGCATCGCGAAAAAACGGGGCGTGGGCAACGAGTCACCATGTCAATGCAGGATGCCGTATTGAACCTTTGCCGCGTGAAATTACGTGACCAGCAGCGTCTCGATAAATTGGGTTATCTGGAAGAATACCCGCAGTATCCGAATGGTACATTTGGTGATGCAGTTCCCCGCGGTGGTAATGCAGGTGGTGGCGGTCAGCCTGGCTGGATCCTGAAATGTAAAGGCTGGGAAACCGATCCTAACGCCTATATTTATTTCACTATTCAGGAGCAAAACTGGGAAAACACCTGTAAAGCCATCGGCAAACCAGAATGGATTACCGATCCGGCATACAGTACAGCCCATGCACGACAGCCACATATTTTCGATATTTTTGCTGAAATCGAAAAATACACTGTCACTATTGATAAACATGAAGCGGTGGCCTATTTGACTCAGTTTGATATTCCTTGTGCACCGGTTTTAAGTATGAAAGAAATTTCACTTGATCCCTCTTTGCGCCAAAGTGGCAGTGTTGTTGAAGTGGAACAACCGTTGCGTGGAAAATATCTGACCGTTGGTTGTCCAATGAAATTCTCTGCCTTTACGCCGGATATTAAAGCTGCGCCGCTATTAGGTGAACATACCGCTGCTGTATTGCAGGAGCTGGGTTATAGCGACGATGAAATTGCTGCAATGAAGCAAAACCACGCCATCTGATATTAACGGGGGCTTCTGGCTCCCAATTTATAAAAATTTCGAGGTTATTAATCATGTCAGATCAACTTCAAATGACAGATGGTATGCATATCATCGTTGAAGCATTAAAACAGAATAATATTGACACTATTTATGGTGTTGTAGGTATTCCTGTGACGGATATGGCACGCCATGCCCAGGCGGAAGGCATTCGTTATATTGGTTTTCGTCATGAGCAGTCGGCAGGCTATGCCGCTGCGGCAAGCGGTTTTCTTACCCAAAAACCGGGGATCTGCCTGACAGTTTCTGCGCCAGGATTCCTCAATGGTTTGACCGCATTGGCCAACGCAACGGTAAATGGTTTTCCGATGATCATGATTAGCGGCTCCAGCGACCGCGCGATCGTCGACCTACAGCAAGGTGATTATGAAGAGCTGGACCAAATGAATGCGGCAAAACCGTATGCCAAAGCAGCATTTCGCGTTAATCAGCCGCAGGATCTTGGCATTGCATTGGCACGCGCTATCCGGGTCTCTGTATCGGGTCGCCCTGGCGGAGTTTATCTTGATTTGCCAGCAAATGTCCTGGCCGCGACGATGGAAAAAGACGAAGCGTTAACCACGATTGTTAAAGTTGAAAATCCGTCGCCAGCATTATTGCCATGCCCGAAGTCAGTCACTAGCGCAATTTCGCTTTTAGCAAAAGCTGAACGGCCATTAATTATCCTTGGCAAAGGCGCGGCGTATTCACAAGCTGATGAACAGCTTCGTGAATTTATTGAAAGTGCTCAGATTCCATTCCTGCCAATGTCTATGGCGAAAGGGATCCTTGAAGATACTCATCCACTTTCTGCGGCAGCTGCGCGTTCGTTTGCCCTGGCAAATGCTGACGTTGTCATGCTTGTTGGTGCACGACTGAATTGGTTATTGGCACACGGTAAAAAAGGATGGGCGGCAGATACACAGTTTATTCAACTGGATATTGAACCGCAGGAAATTGACAGCAACCGCCCCATTGCTGTGCCAGTCGTTGGTGATATTGCATCCAGTATGCAAGGTATGCTGGCAGAACTGAAACAAAACACATTTACGACTCCACTGGTATGGCGCGATATTTTAAATATCCACAAGCAGCAAAATGCACAAAAAATGCATGAAAAATTAAGTACAGATACTCAACCATTAAATTACTTTAATGCATTAAGTGCTGTGCGCGACGTATTGCGCGAGAACCAGGATATTTATTTAGTTAATGAAGGTGCAAATACCCTGGATAATGCACGAAATATTATTGATATGTATAAACCACGTCGTCGTCTGGATTGTGGTACCTGGGGTGTCATGGGCATCGGTATGGGCTATGCCATCGGTGCTAGCGTGACTTCTGGTTCTCCGGTTGTCGCCATTGAAGGTGATAGTGCTTTTGGTTTCAGTGGGATGGAAATTGAAACGATTTGTCGATATAACCTGCCGGTGACGATCGTTATTTTTAATAATGGCGGCATCTACAGAGGAGACGGTGTTGATCTCAGTGGCGCTGGTGCACCATCACCAACGGATCTGTTGCACCATGCAAGGTATGACAAATTAATGGATGCGTTTCGTGGCGTTGGCTATAACGTCACCACGACAGATGAACTTCGTCATGCTTTAACCACCGGTATTCAGTCGCGCAAACCGACCATTATTAATGTGGTCATCGACCCTGCAGCAGGAACTGAAAGTGGCCATATTACCAAACTTAACCCAAAACAAGTCGCTGGTAATTAAATACTGACATCGTCTCCTCTTGCCAACTCATTATGCGATGGTGAGGGGACCCTTATCGGAAATACTATTATGCTAACATTTTTTATTGGCGATTTATTGCCTATTATCGTAATCATGCTGTTGGGTTATTTTAGCGGCAGACGAGAAACATTTTCAGAAGATCAAGCTCGGGCATTTAATAAACTGGTATTAAACTACGCGCTTCCTGCGGCTCTATTTGTATCTATTACTCGGGCAAACAGGGAAATGATTTTTGCGGACACTCGTCTGACCCTTGTATCACTTGTGGTTATTGTCGGATGTTTCTTTTTCTCCTGGTTCGGTTGCTACAAATTTTTTAAACGTACCCATGCAGAAGCAGCTGTATGTGCATTAATTGCAGGTTCACCTACCATTGGATTCCTGGGGTTTGCAGTTCTCGATCCTATTTATGGTGATTCCGTATCAACAGGTTTAGTGGTAGCAATTATTTCTATTATTGTTAACGCAATTACTATTCCTATTGGTCTGTATTTGCTGAATCCTTCTTCAGGAGCGGATGGTAAGAAGAATAGTAATCTGAGCGCATTAATTTCTGCGGCAAAGGAGCCAGTAGTATGGGCACCTGTTCTGGCAACGATCCTGGTGTTGGTTGGGGTAAAAATTCCGGCAGCATGGGACCCAACCTTTAATCTGATTGCGAAGGCTAACTCAGGGGTAGCGGTATTCGCTGCGGGGTTGACTCTGGCTGCACATAAATTCGAGTTCAGTGCCGAAATTGCTTATAACACCTTCCTGAAGCTGATTCTGATGCCACTGGCACTGCTTCTCGTTGGTATGGCATGTCATTTGAACAGCGAACATCTGCAGATGATGGTACTGGCAGGCGCATTACCGCCGGCATTCTCCGGAATCATTATTGCCAGCCGGTTTAATGTCTACACCCGTACTGGTACAGCGTCATTGGCTGTGAGCGTACTGGGCTTTGTCGTCACGGCTCCCTTGTGGATTTATGTCAGTCGACTGGTTTCATAATTAATCATGTTATTGATTTTACATAAATGCCGAAGTGTCTTTTCACCTTCGGCTTTTTTCAAGGCATAAGCAAATGACAAATAATGAAAGCAAAGGGCCGTTTGAAGGCTTATTAGTTATCGATATGACACATGTCCTTAATGGACCTTTCGGAACTCAACTTCTTTGTAATATGGGCGCAAGGGTAATTAAAGTTGAGCCGCCGGGTCATGGTGATGATACCCGCACATTTGGTCCCTATGTGGATGGACAGTCACTCTATTACAGTTTTATTAATCATGGCAAAGAGAGTGTGGTTCTTGATTTAAAGAATGATCACGATAAAAGTATATTTATAAATATGCTCAAACAAGCTGATGTATTAGCTGAGAATTTTCGCCCAGGTACAATGGAAAAACTGGGGTTTTCATGGGAAACGCTTCAAGAAATCAACCCGCGCCTCATATATGCTTCATCGTCAGGTTTCGGACATACCGGTCCGCTAAAAGATGCTCCTGCCTACGATACCATCATTCAGGCAATGAGCGGGATAATGATGGAAACAGGATATCCTGATGCTCCGCCAGTGCGCGTTGGTACATCTCTTGCGGATCTATGCGGCGGTGTCTATTTATTCAGCGGAATAGTGAGTGCACTTTATGGCCGCGAAAAGAGCCAGAGAGGGGCGCATGTCGATATAGCGATGTTTGATGCCACGCTGAGTTTTCTGGAGCATGGTCTGATGGCATATATCGCAACTGGGAAGTCACCACAACGTCTGGGAAATCGCCATCCCTACATGGCACCTTTTGATGTTTTCAATACTCAGGATAAGCCGATTACGATTTGTTGTGGTAATGACAAGCTTTTTTCTGCGTTATGCCAGGCACTGGAGCTTACGGAACTGGTTAATGATCCCCGATTTAGCAGCAATATTTTACGCGTACAAAACCAGGCTATTCTTAAACAATATATTGAGCGGACGTTAAAAACGCAGGCAGCTGAAGTTTGGTTAGCCAGAATACATGAAGTTGGTGTACCCGTCGCGCCGTTATTAAGTGTGGCTGAGGCCATTAAATTGCCACAAACTCAGGCGAGAAATATGTTGATTGAAGCCGGGGGAATAATGATGCCGGGTAATCCGATAAAAATCAGCGGCTGCGCGGACCCGCATGTTATGCCGGGAGCGGCAACGCTCGACCAGCATGGGGAACAAATTCGCCAGGAGTTCTCATCATAAATGTAAGATGTGCTGGTAAATAGCTCCCACATTTGAACATTGTGGGAGCCGCTATTTAGTCATTTTTCTGACAGAAAACAGCAATCTCCTGGTCCAGCTCTGCAATGTGTTCTTTTACAGAGTTCAGCAACTGAAGAATTTCAGGCTTACTGTCATCTGAAACAGGTGTTATTTCTAACTGATGGCTAATATTAATCAACTTTTGCAAATTCAGGATGTTAGCCGCACCGTGGATGCGATGAATACACTGATGGAAAGTTCTGTTATCGCCAGCTTCTAGTGCTTGAAACGCAGCGGGTAGATCTTTATGCGTTTCATGCTGGAAAGTCATGAGAATCTCCTGCATCAGTTGTAGATCGTTCGCCGTATTATTTTTCAGGGCTTCGATATCAAGGTGGCGATACTGAGGTGCAATATGCGCAACTTGGTGTAACTGACTTAAATGTGTTTTCAGTACATCCAGGGTCAACGGTTTGAACAAACATAAGTTCATGCCGCAACTTAACCCTTTTTCACGTTCGTTAGCCTGTGCGTTGGCTGTAAGCCCCCAGATGGGTAAGGAAGAATTTTGCTCACGGAGTTTGCGAGTCAACTCAAAACCATCCATATTCGGCATATTAACGTCAGTAATAAGCAGATCATAATGTTGCATACTGACTTTGTGTAGCGCTTGCACACCATCAGTGGCTTCATCAACATCATATCCTAATAGATTTAGCTGGCGTTTGAGTAATAGCCTGTTGGTCGGATGATCATCCGCGATTAATATGCTCAACTTTTCAGGTAGTGTGATGGGTTGTTCTGCTTTTGCCTCGACAGTCGCCACTTGCTGGCTAATTTCTACCGGGATTGTGATCGTAAATGTTGTTCCTATGCCTGGATGACTTTCTAATGACAAATCGCCCTGCATATTTTTAATTAATTCTTTGCAGATCATTAAGCCTAAACCAGAACCTGTTTGCTGACGACCTGCACTTGTTTGGCTGTAGCGTTTAAACAGTTGTTGTTGTTCTTCCTGCGATAATCCACTTCCAGAATCCATAATCGTCATTTTGATAACAGCGTGGTTGTCATCAATGTGACCCAGGGAGGTCGTAATTTTTACTGCCCCCTCGGTGGTAAATTTGAGAGCATTACTCAGTAAATTTGATAAGACCTGCTTAAACGCCTGAGGGTCGATCTTAACCAGGTAATGTTCAGGAAACGTACTGCTGCAACTTAATGCGATCGATTTGCTTGCAGCAATCGCACCGAAAGAGTGACAAGTGTTCTGGACTAAAGTAGGGATATCGACCCATTGTGGTTGAAGTTGATAGTTACCCGATTCAATTTTGTCGACATCAAGGATTTCACCAATTAAGCCGAGGAGTGATTGTCCGGTGGCGTAGGCAAGTGAAATCGCCTCCACCCGTTGCTCCTTGCTAAGACCAGAACCCGACAGAAGTTCCAGGAAGCCCATAATAGAGCTTATTGGTGTTCTTATTTCGTGACTCATCGTTGCCAGAAACTGACTTTTTGCTACGGTAGCCTTTATCGCTTTATTTTTTTCTACCTCGAGTGCATTAATTAGATCACGCGTTTCAGTAATATCTTGCCAACCACAAATATATACTGCATTGTCACTTGCAGGAAGATTGCATAATGTATGCCAGTGATTAATGCATCTTTTTTCGATGCCATTATCAATTTCAAATACCTGTGTGTATATTGTTCGATTTTCTTTCGTTTCTGCTGTGACTTCATGCGCATTAGAAAAAACATCTTTAAAGGGTGAGTCACTGTTTTCTAATGGTAACATTGCATTTTTGTAGTAATCCGCAGTGAAATAATGTTCAAAAGCACTATTATGACTAATGACATTACCTTGCCAGTTTACAACATAAGTTGGATTCGGTAAGGAATCCGAGAGTGCTTTTCGGAATGATATTTGGTTTTCTAAATCACCCTGAATGACTTTACGACGACGAACTGAGCGTAACAGGTAGAATCCCCATAAAAGGCTACTGCCAACTAATAAAACGGATAATGTCGTAACAATATAAAATTGCTCGCTATATAGGTCCCATGTGTCAATGGTCACATTGGGCATTTTAATCCATTTTTCCGTCAGGCGCAGAACTTCGCTTGGGGGAATTGCATTCAGTGCTTTATTAATAATATCCTTAAGTTCCGGTTCTCCGCGAGGAAAAGCGAACGAAAGCGATGCATTCGGAACGCCAGGAATAAGAAAATGATAAAGTTCATTAGGATAGTAATGATCGATCATGTAACGCGAATTTAGCTGTGTCGCGACCAGAGCATCAAGTTCACCTTCCTTAACCTTGTGAAATGCAGCGCTGGCATTATCGACCTGTATCCATTCAACCTCCGGATACATCTCTTTTAATTGCGAATGCAGCTCATAATAATATGGAATGGCAACTTTCATTCCTTTTTTTAATGTTTGTTCACTGTCAGGCGCTTTTTGCATGACAAAAACGTAAGGCGTTGTTATGAAGGCTTCAGCAAATAAAACATTATTTTCTCGATCTTCACTATAAATAGCGCCAGGTATTATATCCCATCCTCCGGGGCTAAGCTGTGTTCCAGCATGGATATTGTGTGAAACGGTGATCGGAGAAAAATTTAAACCTGTTTGCAAGGTAATAATATTAAGAATGTCCCCCATAACGCCCCGAACCGAGCCATTTTCATCCGTCATAGAATAGGGGGGCGAGTAAGGATTTTCCAGCACCTTTAAATTGGGATGCTGCTTAATCCACTGTTTTTCATGTTCAGTGAGTTCTAATGGTTTGTTCAGAAAGGCCAGGTTTCCTGTATCAAGCCAATTTTGTGATACTTCATAGCGAACTTCATTTGTTAAAGCATCAACAAATCTATTGAGTACTTCATTAAGAATGACAGATTCTTTTCTGGTCAAGAAAAAATTATATTGACGCGGCGAGTTATAATATTTCACTACATTTAAGGAGTGAGTGAAATAGCGGGAAATCATACTGCTGGTAATGATGTTACTACCAATAAAGTAATCATTGTGCCCAGCTGAGACGGATGCTAATGCCTGATATAAATTTGTAAAAGAGATAATTGTTGCTTTTGGAAATGATTGATGAATTACCTCGTCTGGGGGGTAATTTGCTACCCGAGCAATATTTACTGGTTTTGGTGAGGTAAGCGGTCGCATTGAGTCGTGAAGGGTGGTTACCAGCGCCGGAAAGGTAATTATCAATGGTTTGGTTGCAGCAATGTCATTATTAAGAGGCGGCGAAGTAACTAAATGTGATAACACTATATCGACTTCACCTTCTGCAAGCGCGTCCATTGCTTTTTGATGATCTGCGTATTCCCGGAGTGTTAATTTGATATTTAACGCTCTTTTTAAAAGATTTAAATAATCAGCATTAATACCACGAACCCGTTGCTGCGAATCGGTATGCAACAACGTAGCCGTTTGGGACTTATGTACTGCAATCACAAGATTTTTTTTGCTCGCTAACCAACGTAATTCCTTGTTGCTCAGACGTAGTGGATCAAGTGTGACACGGTTGTTACTACTGATGCCACGATATTCGATGTAATCTTCGTCTGCGAAACTTATGGTCGACCAAAGACCACAACAGAGAAGAAAAATATAGGGTAAAAACTTCATGTGGTTAGCCGATTTTGTTACGTTGTGCGAATGTGTAAAGATCCATCAGTGATTTACATTCTAATTTTTCCATCAGGCGACTTTTATAAGTGCTGACAGTTTTGTTGCTGATGAACATTTTTTCAGCAATGTCATTATTATCCTTGCCATCAAGAATATACCGCATGACACTAATTTCTTGTTTCGATAAGGAGTCGAGTTTTTGCTGGTCGGACGTTAAACTTCCAACAAACCGGTTGAGAGAGAAGGGGAAATAGCAGTAGCCATTTTTTGCAGCTTCAATAGCCGCAATGATATTGTTCATGCCTTCTTTTTTACTCACGAAACCATTAGCGCCAGCATCAGCACAATGTTTCCCGTAAAAATGGTCATTTTTAGCGGAGACGATAATAATAATTCCGCTATATTGGCGCTTCCTCAGCGTTTCTAACACCTGGATACCGTTAACTCCGGGGATATCGACATCAATGATGACGATATCAGGCTTAAGTGTTTCCACCCGCTGAACGGCACTTCCGCCTTCAGTCAACTCTGCTAAGATTTCAATATCGTTTTTGATCAATAAATTACGAATTGCTGCGATAGCAAGAGGATGGTCATCAATAATTATTGCGTTCATAGATTATTCCCTTTGCAATGAAGCATCTCCCTTCTCCCTGTAGTAATACAGACATAAGGCGTCATCTCATTTTCTCAATAAAAATAAGAAAATCTGAGCTTCCTTTAAGATAATTCGACAAGTATACCATATAAATAGTCGGCATAAATGAAATGTCAACAATAAAATCAGGGATTGTACCGATGATTTATAGTTTCAAGTTGGCACTATAAGTCTTCTTACTAATCCTACAGGCGTAAGAATTGTATTGCAAAAGCCACGGTTTAGTCCTCTGTTGTTTTTTTTGCACCTCATTTAAATTAGGCCTCCAACGTTCCTGGGATAATGTGCAACACATGCACTGTGTTTGATATGAAGAATGAATGCTCTTTTCATTCAATTCATAAATTTCATCTATGAGAAATGAGAGATAATAGTGGAACAGATTAATTCAAATAAAAAACATTCTAACAGAAGAAAATACTTTTCTTTATTGGCGGTAGTTTTATTTATTGCGTTTTCAGGTGCCTATGCCTATTGGTCAATGGAATTAGAAGACATGATTAGTACAGATGACGCCTATGTCACGGGGAATGCAGATCCAATTTCTGCACAAGTCTCAGGTAGTGTCACTGTCGTTAATCATAAAGATACGAACTACGTTCGACAAGGTGACATTTTAGTTTCACTGGATAAAACTGATGCCACTATCGCACTCAATAAAGCTAAAAATAATCTGGCAAATATTGTTCGGCAAACGAATAAACTATACTTACAGGATAAACAATACAGTGCCGAAGTCGCTTCAGCACGTATTCAGTATCAACAATCTTTAGAAGATTATAACCGTCGAGTGCCGTTAGCGAAGCAGGGGGTTATTTCAAAAGAAACGCTGGAGCATACCAAAGATACGTTAATAAGTAGCAAAGCGGCATTGAATGCCGCTATCCAGGCTTATAAAGCGAATAAAGCTTTAGTAATGAACACACCATTAAACCGTCAGCCACAAGTCGTTGAAGCGGCGGATGCAACTAAAGAAGCCTGGTTGGCGCTTAAACGTACGGATATTAAGAGTCCGGTTACCGGCTATATTGCCCAGAGAAGTGTTCAGGTCGGCGAAACAGTGAGCCCCGGACAATCGTTAATGGCTGTCGTACCGGCACGTCAAATGTGGGTTAATGCCAACTTTAAAGAAACACAACTCACGGATGTACGGATTGGTCAATCGGTCAATATTATCAGCGATCTTTATGGTGAAAATGTTGTGTTTCATGGTCGGGTGACAGGGATCAATATGGGAACCGGCAATGCGTTCTCCTTATTACCTGCACAAAATGCGACAGGGAACTGGATCAAAATCGTTCAGCGTGTACCGGTTGAAGTTTCTCTTGATCCAAAAGAACTCATGGAACACCCCTTGCGTATTGGTTTATCGATGACAGCAACTATTGATACGAAGAACGAAGACATTGCCGAGATGCCTGAGCTGGCTTCAACCGTGACCTCCATGCCGGCTTATACCAGTAAGGCTTTAGTTATCGATACCAGTCCGATAGAAAAAGAAATTAGCAACATTATTTCGCATAATGGACAACTTTAATGGCAATCACTAAATCAACTCCGGCACCATTAACCGGTGGGACGTTATGGTGCGTCACTATTGCATTGTCATTAGCGACATTTATGCAAATGTTGGATTCCACTATTTCTAACGTCGCAATACCGACAATATCTGGCTTTCTGGGAGCATCAACAGACGAAGGCACCTGGGTTATCACCTCGTTTGGTGTAGCAAATGCCATTGCGATCCCTGTTACTGGCAGGTTGGCACAAAGAATAGGCGAATTAAGATTATTTTTACTTTCAGTCACTTTTTTTTCGCTGTCTTCATTAATGTGTAGCCTATCGACCAATCTTGATGTGCTGATATTTTTTAGAGTCGTTCAGGGGTTAATGGCGGGGCCGTTAATTCCACTGTCACAGAGTTTATTATTAAGGAATTATCCGCCAGAAAAAAGAACATTTGCTCTGGCATTATGGTCAATGACCGTGATTATCGCTCCGATATGTGGGCCGATATTGGGCGGTTATATTTGTGATAACTTTAGCTGGGGTTGGATATTTTTAATCAATGTCCCTATGGGGATTATCGTCCTGACATTATGCTTAACCTTACTTAAAGGAAGAGAAACTGAGACTTCACCGGTCAAAATGAATCTACCAGGACTGACCCTGTTAGTGCTCGGTGTTGGTGGCTTGCAAATTATGCTTGATAAAGGGCGCGATCTGGATTGGTTCAACTCGAGTACAATAATAATATTAACAGTAGTATCAGTTATTTCTCTGATCTCTTTAGTCATTTGGGAGTCGACCTCAGAGAACCCGATTCTTGATCTCAGTTTGTTTAAGTCCCGTAACTTCACCATTGGTATTGTGAGTATCACATGCGCGTATTTATTTTACTCTGGAGCGATCGTCCTTATGCCGCAGTTACTCCAGGAAACGATGGGGTATAATGCGATATGGGCCGGACTTGCTTATGCGCCCATCGGCATCATGCCACTATTAATTTCACCTTTGATAGGACGTTATGGCAACAAAATAGACATGCGGTTGTTAGTGACATTTAGTTTTTTGATGTATGCGGTTTGCTATTACTGGCGTTCTGTGACATTTATGCCAACGATTGATTTTACAGGCATCATTTTGCCGCAGTTTTTTCAGGGATTCGCCGTTGCCTGTTTCTTTTTACCCTTAACAACGATTTCGTTTTCAGGCTTGCCAGATAATAAATTTGCCAATGCCTCGAGTATGAGTAATTTTTTTCGTACCTTGTCAGGATCAGTTGGTACGTCGTTGACAATGACGCTGTGGGGACGACGCGAATCGTTACACCATAGTCAGTTGACAGCAACCATCGATCAATTTAACCCCGTGTTTAATTCATCGTCACAAATTATGGATAAATATTATGGTTCGCTTTCAGGAGTTCTTAATGAAATTAATAATGAAATAACCCAGCAGTCACTTTCTATTTCTGCAAATGAGATTTTCCGTATGGCGGCTATTGCTTTTATCTTACTTACGGTTTTGGTTTGGTTTGCGAAACCGCCGTTTACAGCGAAAGGCGTTGGGTGATGATAAAAGGAGGGGGTTATAGCGGGTAAGACCGGGGATCTTAAGTCTGCGCCATCGGCAGCATCGCTCACCCAGGGAAAGGATTGCGATGCTGCGTTGAAACGTTATTAACGGCCTTTTGCCAGATATTGATTCATCTCTTCTTCCGGCACCATTCCACCTCCCGTCGCCCACACCAGATGAGTGGTATTACGCAGTTGTTCTGCGCTGAAACCGTGCATCTGTTGGTAACTTACTGATGCACACACGCGCTGAGGTCCGGCCATACCCGCCAGTGCCGAAGGTTCAAGACGAATACCTTCTTCCTGCGCCAGCCAGCCAAGCATGTCATACATGGTTTGATCGCTAAGGGTATAGAAGCCATCCAGCAGACGCTCCATTGCCCGCCCGACAAAGCCTGATGCGCGACCAACTGCAAGGCCATCCGCTGCGGTAAGGTTGTCGATACCAATATCCTGAACAGAAATCTGATCGTGTAATCCTGTATGGACGCCTAACAACATACAAGGGGAGTGCGTTGGTTCGGCAAAAAAGCAGTGAACATGATCGCCAAACGCCAGTTTAAGCCCGAATGCGACGCCACCAGGACCACCGCCAACACCACACGGCAGATAGACAAACAGAGGGTTATCAGCATCGACGATACGGCCTTGCTGGGCAAATTGCGCTTTAAGACGCTGGCCAGCGACGGAATACCCAAGGAACAACGTGCGGGAATTTTCGTCATCAATAAAGAAACAGTTCGGGTCAGACTGCGCTGCTTTACGTCCTTCCTCGACGGCAACACCATAATCTTGCTCATATTCCACGACCGTAACGCCATGGCTGCGCAGTTTCGCTTTTTTCCATGCCCGGGCATCAGCAGACATATGAACTGTCACCTTAAAGCCAATGCGGGCGCTCATAATGCCGATTGATAACCCCAGATTTCCGGTTGAGCCCACAGCAATGCTGTATTGGCTAAAGAACTGTTTAAACTCCGGAGAAAGCAGTTTGCTGTAGTCATCATCAAGCGTCAGCAACCCCGCTTCCAGAGCCAGTTTTTCTGCGTGTGCCAGGACTTCATAAATCCCGCCGCGTGCTTTTATGGAGCCGGAAATGGGCAAATGGCTATCTTTTTTCAGTAACAGTTGCCCGCTGATCGGTTGCTGATATTCTTTTTCCAGCCGTTTTTGCATAGCTGGAATGGCAACCAGTTCTGATTCAATAATCCCCCCAGTGGCAGCAGTTTCAGGAAATGCTTTTGCCAGATAGGGTGCAAAACGGGATAAGCGCGCATGGGCGTCCTGAACATCCTGTTCGGTCAGGCCAACATAAGGTAAACCTTCAGCCAATGAGGTCGTGCCAGGATTAAACCAGGTGGTTTCTTTAAGAGCAACCAGATCCTTTACCAACGGATACTGGGCGATGAGCGAGTTCATTTTAGCGTTTTCCATAGTACGTCTCTTTGCGCTTAGATGATAAATGACAGCAGGAATGTGCCCGCCAGAGCGACGACTGAAGCGATAAATATCGCTGTCGTATAGTATTTAAATGTTTCATTGAGCGTAGCGCCGCAATATTGCTTCACTAGCCAGAAAAGCGAGTCCGTAACGATAGTGCAGCCAATTGCACCTGAACCGATAGCAATCGCAATAATTTCCGGGCTGATGTCGGGATACAGCGGCAGCATGGGTGCAACAATTGCCGTTGCCCCCATCATTGCCACGGTAGCGGAGCCCACTGCCGCATGCAGAATAAGAGCCACTAACCAGGCCAGAAGAATCGGGTGCATATGCATATTGGAGAGAATAACTGCCAGCGTATCAGCGAGACTGCTGCTTTTTAAAATGGCGTTGAATGCGCCTCCGGCCCCGATAATCAGCAAAATATTAGCAATAGAACCGAAGCCATTTTCCGTATGTGTGAGCATCGTCCCCATGCTCATATGCTGGCGTATACCCAACACATAATAGGCGACAAACACGGCGATAAACATGGCAGTGATAGGGTTGCCAATAAACTCAACCAAGATATACAAACCACTCTCACGCGCCATATTCAATTCGGCAATCGTTTTAACCAACATCAGCGCAATGGGTAGCAGTATGGTGAATAACGTTGCGCCTAATGACGGTAGTGTTTTTTCATCGCGAACTTTGAGATCTGCAAACTCTGTGGGTACAGGTTTAAAGGGCAGTCGTTGACCCAGAAATTTAAGGAAAAGTGGGCCACCGATCAGTGATGCCATCAGCCCAACCAGCAAACCGTAGACGATCACCGAACCGATATCTGCGCCCAGCTTATTGGCAACATATAAAGCAGCCGGATGTGGAGGAACCACGCAGTGCACTGCCATCAATGCGGTACATAGCGGAATGGCAAGCTTTAATAATGAGGTATTGGTTTTTTTGGCAATTGAAAAAGCCAGAGGAATCAATAGCACGACGCCCACTTCAACAAACAGCGTGATGCCACAAATCAGGCCAACCAGCACCATAATGACATCAACTGAAAGCCAGCGGCAGCGTTGAAGTGTCAGACCAATTCTTTCTGCGGCCCCGGATACTTCCATCATTTTTCCCAGTATCGTGCCAAGGCCGATAACCGCTGCGAGGAACCCCAGCGTTCCGCCAATTCCACTTTCAATAGCATTTACCATATCCAGTGGCCCCATGCCCATCATCGTTCCCACGAAGAAGCTGGCCAGCAACAGCGCCAGAAACGGGTGGAATTTGAACTTCACGATGGTCAGTACAATTAACACGATGCTGATAAGCAGCGTGCTCACAACCCAGATTTGAGAGTGCATATCTCACCTTCCCCTGTGATTAACCTGATGATATTGGACAAAAAAACAACGCAGGCTGACAAACGATAAAATTTGCCTTTCACATGAGGTAAATTGCATCAATGGAGTGATTTACATCTAAAAATGAAGGTGAATTGAGATATGGTTCACTTTAGCTCATCTCATAGCTGAAATTTTGCCGCTATTTTTTTACACTTAAGCGAAAAATGAGGTGATTATGGAACCCCTTCGTGAAATAAGAAATCGGCTGCTTAACGGCTGGCAATTATCAAAAATGCATACTTTTGAAGTGGCTGCCAGGCATCAGTCCTTCGCCCTGGCGGCAGAGGAATTGTCGCTGAGCCCCAGTGCGGTAAGTCACCGTATCAATCAGCTGGAAGAAGAATTGGGCATTCAGTTGTTTGTTCGTTCCCATCGCAAAGTGGAATTAACGCACGAGGGGAAACGTGTTTATTGGGCGCTAAAATCGTCGCTGGATACCCTGAACCAGGAAATTCTTGATATCAAAAATCAGGAGTTATCGGGAACGTTAACTCTGTATTCCCGGCCCTCTATCGCCCAATGCTGGTTGGTGCCCGCATTAGGTGACTTTACACGCCGGTATCCGTCTATTTCGCTCACCGTGCTCACTGGTAATGACAACGTCAATCTGCAACGTGCCGGAATCGATTTGGCGATCTACTTTGATGATGCGCCGTCAGCGCAACTCACTCATCACTTTCTGATGGATGAAGAAATCCTGCCAGTATGTAGCCCGGAATACGCTCAAAGACATGCTTTAACCAACACGGTAATTAACCTGTGTCACTGTACGTTGCTCCATGACAGACAGGCATGGAGCAACGACTCCGGTACGGATGAATGGCATAGTTGGGCGCAACATTATGCGGTTAATTTGCCGACATCTTCTGGAATTGGCTTTGATCGTTCTGATTTAGCTGTTATTGCCGCGATGAATCATATTGGGGTGGCGATGGGAAGAAAACGCCTGGTACAAAAAAGGCTTGCCAGTGGTGAGCTCGTCGCGCCGTTTGGCGATATGACGGTGAAATGCCATCAGCATTATTACATCACCACATTACCGGGCAGGCAGTGGCCAAAAATTGAAGCGTTTATTATCTGGCTAAGAGAACAGGTAAAAACCACTTCATAATGAATAAAACCACGAGTTCCTGGTGTGCCTTATTCGGCCTGCTAGTTCGAATTTAATTTACGGTTTTTATGTGGTTTTAGGGATAAACACAAGGATGGTGTCCCCTGCAGGAATCGAAAAGTAAACTAACAGATTGAATTATAACTTATTTGTCTTTCGATTTTGGTGGGTGCCCCAGTAGGTGCCCCCAGGTATTATGGTCAGAAATGCTGGCTTTTAGCAGATGAAACAAGCCTGACGACCTTTCAAAGGTTATTCTGATTTTACGACTGACAGCTCACTTTTTATACGGTAGTAAGTCGCTCGGCTGATTCCTGCTGCCTTCATGATGAGTTCAGGTTTTACTCCTTGCTCCAACATCTCTCTAACGATCTCTCGGGCTTCCTGATTTTTCTCCCTGCCAATGTATATTCCTTCGCTTTTAGCTCGCTCAATGCCTTGCTGTTGGCGTTTACGACGTGTTTCGTAATCCTGCCGTGCCATTGTGGCAAGGATATCAATCAACATGGCATTTACGGCTCTCAGGATGCCGCTGGTTAGGTCATTGCCTGCCATCTCGACCATCTGCCAGCTCGTTGGTAAATCCATTGATACGATGATTAACCCTTTTCGGTTGAGCGTATCTTTCAGTTCGACCCATGCGCTATGTTCTAGGCGACTCAGACGATCTATAGCTTCCACTAGCAACAGATCGCCGGACTGGGCTTCAGACAATAGCCGCATAAGCTCTACGCGCTCAAGCTTCGCCCCGCTAGCATTTTCTATATACTCTCCTGCAATCTGCCAGCCTTTTGATTTTGAAAATTCACGTAGGCTGGTAAGTGCTCGATCAGCGTGTTGCCCCTCAGTTGATGCTCGGCAGTAAATTCTAACGTTCATTGCATTGTCTCAATAGGGTTGTGAATATAAGTGCAAATGATACATAATGCATTTTGTGTAGTCAAAATGTTCCTATACAACCCTATTGAGACTTTGTATCACTTTGTCATTACGGTATACCCTATTGAGAGGGGGATGATAGCTGGTAGTTCCGGTTTACCGTTAATCAGGCATAACGCAAATTTGCGTTATGCCTCAAACATCAATGTTTACTCTTCCAACTGCCGCTATCTTGCTGGTTCTTGATAACCCTACTCATTGGGGGATAGTTGGAAGAAATAGCCCGACACCGCTTTACCCGTATGGGATAATCATTGACTGTAGCTGGTGGTCAGCCAATCTTAAACATGGAACTTATTGATTATGGAAAAGACACTGAAAGAGTTGCGTGAATGGTTGTTACTATCCCCTGGTTATCCCGAAAGCAATCTCGATCTGGAAAGATGGGGATATGATGACTACGCCATTATCGGTAATGTAGGTGATGCTGAGGCTATGCTGGGTTTGCCTCCAGATTGCCTGGAGATGGATAAGTCGCAGATTGTTTTCGACACTAGCGATCTTGAATAGCCTAAATCATCAATATACACCCCTCTGGGATGTGTTTACATGGTCGGATAAGACAAAATATGAGTATTCGCATCCAGTTGACTACCCATTTGCATGTTGCTTGACCATCTTCAGTAACATATGCAGAAGGGAGCGGGCAACCTTAAGCGAGAAGCGGATCTATCAGTCCTAAAGTGCAAAAGGGCGATCTAGTCACATTGAGACATTAATTACATTAGGGTATGTTAAGCCCATTGGCGGGCACTATGATGGGTTCAAGTAGGTAATCATCATTTAATGGACTAGTCCTATATAGCCAGAACACAGATAGCAAGTTCAGACACCATCTTTTGTACCTCGAAAACTCAAAAAGGATGGGTCAGTTTTAGTCGGCGACAACAGGTTTAAATAAGCAATTTAAGGGGGGGATATGGATTTTTTAACAAGTACTCTGCTATCAGGAATACTCTATGATGGGTTTAAGAACGGCGTTGCAATAACTACAGGTTTCTTGAAAGAAAAGCTACATGGATGGATTGTTGACGATACTTTATTGGAGACTTTAGCTTATAAAGTAAATACTCTTGAGCTTAAGGATTATGGAGAGCATGTTATCGAGCGAAAATTGAACGAATCATCAGAAATACAGCAAATTTTAAAACTGATTCAGCCTGAGCAAAACACGAATATTGGGTCAGTGACTCAGAATCACAGTGGTTCTGGTGATAACATTATTGGAAACAAAAATATATACAAATAGAAGAAATGGACGATGATGGTAGATCAAATACACAGTGGCGTAGGTGACAATATCATAGGTGATAAATACGAATATATAATTCGTAGTATTAAATCTAGGGATCTGCGGACTGTTATAGACAGTATAATGAGAGATATTTGCTATAGAGAATTAGGCAGAGTTCGTGAAAAGCTAGACGTTCTTAATAATATTCATTCATTAGAAAATGATGTATATCTACTATTGAATGCTTTGAATGTAAAGCTTGAGTTGGTAAAAGGCTCGATATCATCATCAAAAAATGATCTTCTAAAATTGCTACAGAACAATGACCTCCCTGGTGATGTTCGTGAGGTCATTACATCTATATTGATCGATTTGGAATCGAGAACCTCTGAAGAGTTAGCTAAAAAAAGATATTCAGATTTAAAAATAGATGGGTTCTATCTCAAAGAGGTGTTCTTTGAGCGATTAGCCTCAATGGAAGAGCTATCTAAAAGCTATCATAACACAGAGGTTTATGATTTATCCGAGCAAGAGTTAACTGGATTAGTTCGCGGTGCTTTAAGAGTCCAAGATTTTGTTTTTGCGTTTGAACTGGCTCAGAATCTGGATAAGTATTATTCATCCAATAATTCAAGGATTCTTCGGCTATACACTGAAACCTGTTTACTCATAACTCGAAACCAACGTAATCATTATGTTTCACTTAGTAAACAGGAAAAAGATAATGTTGACCGGTTAATAATCCAATTACTAGCTGATATTGATGACGGAAAAGATGATAGATATATCGCTGTTTTAACCAATTTGCTTAAACTTACCTATTTTTCAGATAGTCGACTTTATAATTTAGGAAAGTTGCATATTGATAAAGTTAGGGAGATAGACTCCTTTTCTGCGGAGTATCTAGAGCAGTCCTCAATAGGAATGAGCACTCCCGATATTAAATTTGAATTAGTATCTGATGTTTTGGATTTGGAAAAGTTTTCATTTCTTATTTTTGCTATTGAGAATAATCAGATGAAAGCTAAAGACGTAAATAACTGGATAGACAATGGAGGGATAATTGAAACAGGAGATGATTATATTAATTCCTTCTTGAACTTGTACCTTAGGGCGCTAGTATGTTCGGTTGACGATAAGAATGAAATCCAACTGCTGGATAAAAAAGCGCAAGATTTTTTAGAATTAGATTCTAAAAAGTTTATGCTAATAAACCCTGCGAACATATTAAACTTATGCGATAAATTTATTTTATGTAATTTACCATTGAACGCGGTTAATTATCTCACCCCATTGTTATCTGATGAAGCTTGGGTATCTCCGATTTTCGAATGTTATCTTAACGCTCTATTTCTCAGTGATAAGATTGATTTATTTTTAAATAAAATAAAGCACTTAGAACCATGCGATAAAACAGAGCTAATTTATTTAAGAGAAGCCCAAGTGTACGACCGATTAGATGAATATGAGCTATCAATAAAATCGATCAGATTTGCAATTGAAATTTCACCAAACAACCCTTATTCCTGGTACTTATTGCTGCACACATCAAGAAAAAATGGGGGGGATGCGCAATTTCTTAAAGAAATTGTTTTTGAGATCCCAGAAGTTATTTTTTCTACCTACGATGAGTCAAAGATCACATTAGTTAATGAAATAGCGACTTATATTGATATACACATTGCGGAGAGAGTGCTTGTTGATTGGTTTGTCCAAAACCCAGTAAAAGTGGCAAAGCCTTTGACCCAGATTCACGCAAACTCATTGATAAATAGCCAAAAAGTTAATAGTAATCCACTTGTCCCTAATAAGTGTGGGGATGGTATTACATATTCTGATGGGTTTGAAACATTTACCCGAATTCTTGTACGTGACGTTGAGGCTAGTCATCCGTGCTTGTTGGAAATAGAGTCACCACTTGGACAGATTCTCGAGAATATGCAGGAAGGAGATTGTTCTGGTGACTTTACAATGATTAAGCGTGTGCCTCCTTACGTCGCAGTATTTAGGCAGGCTGTGGAGCTTCGCAGTAAAGGTAACGATGGTACTGATGTTTTCAGACAATTTTCTCTACCTCCTCATGAAGAGGAATTCATTCCTTATTTTGAGAATATTCTAAAACGATATTCTACGAAAGATAAAGAAAGGGATGCAGTATTGCATACCCCCAATATACCTTTAACGATGAAAGGCAATTTTACGGATCCTACAGACCCTGTAAGAGGGGCTATAACACATTTAACGTCAATTACATCAACCAAATATTTGAAGTTATTCAATAGTGGAGAAGAAACACCAAATAAGGTAATTATTGATGTGTATACGGCTGTTTATTTCTCATTAATGGGTTTTTCTTCAGCTGTAGTAGATTCGAATATAGAAATAATTGTATGTAAATATACAAAGCAAGTATTGGAAGGGTGGATTGAAAATATTCTAAGAGAAGACTACATGTCTATAGGTGTATCTGATAAAGGACTTTATAGAGTCACATCTGAAGATATTCGAAGGGATTCATGTGATTTTATTCATAATCTCCAGATATTACTTGAATTTGTAACAGTAGAACCGCTGAAACCAGCAGATACACCAGAGTTATTAGTTAAAGTAAGAGATTTGGTTGATTGGGCTGTTTACTCTACCTTCCAGCTTTCTATAGCAAATAGTATCCCATTGCTTAGCATTGACCATTTGATGTGTGAATTAGCGTATAGTTCAGAGTATCCAACGGCAAATATGAATTCCTTTGTCATGAGGATTTTAAACTCTTTATCTTTGCCGGAAAGAAAAAAAAGCATTCAAACTAACTTATCTTCGGGTACACCTGTTCCAATTTTGTATGATGATATATTATATCTCAGCCGCTCAGCAGAAATTTCTGATACATACTTAGTATTCAAGTTTATGGAAAAATATGGAGAAACCATTTCTGCAACAGGATCTTCTCTAAACTACCTAACTGCAATTGTGAGAAACGTAACAGTGATGGCTTGCATAGATGGAGCTATTTTAGCTGGTGGTAGAGCACACAATCCACGGTATGATGGATATGTTGAGCATGTTTTTAATTATTGCTGTCGCTCTGCAATAGTTAATCTGGATGGTGAAACTGCTGAACAAAGATTAGCATTACTAATCTATAATGTAATAGATATGCCTCGAAGAGTTCGTAAATACTTGGAATTGATATCATTGCTGACTACTGAGTTCACAATAGGACATTTTCTGGATATTAAAGCATGTAATGAGAGCCTGGTTGCTTGTCAGAATGGTAAAAAAATAGATGAGCAAGGGAGTATTGAAGCAAGTTAATCATTGTCAGATGAACTATTATAGTGATTGGATTTAGAACAATCAAAAATATAAATTGGTACAAGCTGTGTCCCTTAACCAATGATGTGACCTGCTCGTCATTGGTTTATTCCTAACGTCCGCTTTAGGCACAGCCGACTGCCAGGTACTGCCAGGTAAGGTATCAATATCGCCCGTCTGACCTGAGGATCATCATTGGATTTATTTTTGGGATGGTTAAGTAACATGTTAAAGGAAACTAACTCAGGTACAATTATGCAAAAAATTGCTTCTATGTGGTTTAAATTCACGACTGAGATTTCTACGTGAATTCAACCTAAGAAATACCGGTAAAATCGCTTATAAAGTTGATGTTATGTTGATGGTTTTTTTCTGGGGTTTTGATTGCCAGATATCTCTATTGGATTGTTTTTTATGTAATTAATGATGAGCTTAAGCGATGCCTGCTAACGTCAACACATTCTTATAAAGTGATTAATTTCTATAAGTACTTTTTCTAAAAAATTGATTTTTACGGATGGATGCCCATCAATGGAAAATCATTTTTTTCTAAGACTTTGATCTTTTATTGATGGTGTTAGTTGGGACTCCGGTCATCGAGCGCGATGCGCTCTTCTGACCGTTTCAATGGATAGGTTCGCCTTCTTGCGCCTCTCGCTGCGTTTGCCGCGCTCCGCGCTTTTGGCTGTTTGGCAGGCATATTTCTCTTATTATTGGTCGTTTTTTGCTCTGCCTTGTCACGATCTGTCACTACTAGTAGTAATGGTCATAACCTCCGCTTTCTCTTCTGGCTCTGGATGCTCTCACTCGTGCTTTTCTTAACATCCTTAACAGCGGGTGGGTTTGTACTTTGTTCGAGTTTATTATCTGTGAGGATAGTAACTCCCTACGCTCTGTCTCTGCCTCTTTGGTGACCGCTATCACTGATAAGTCCCAATCGTGCTTGCTAATTAACGGTGCTTCGAATGGGGCGATTGGTGAGCGATTTATGTCTTGCCGTTTTAATGTACGCTGTATCTGCCGCTTAGATTTGTAGTTGTCTTTCCTTGATGCCTGAACGGCTTTTAGTATGCGTCTTACAGCATGAAAGCCAGTGACAGAAAGTGTTTCTTTTTTTATCTCATGCCGCGCCCAGCCATTCGAATAACCCCAAACGCTGGCATCTGACCAATCATATAGGCTCTTGCTCGCCTCTCTATTAAAGTCATTTAACTTAGTTTCGGGCTTTGCCATGTAATCAATTTGTTTACCTATATGCTTGGTAGGCTCTGAATATTGCTGACCTTTCAAATCTAGATCCCACTGAGGAGGAACATTTGATGGGATTGCATTGTTTGCCAGTGTTACCCATTTGCTGACAATTTTGCCAGCTTGCCCATTAATGCTTCTTTCGTTCACCATGATTATTGCGTGTACATGCGGCTCTGACTGGTGTTGAGCCCACTCCATGACGTAAACCCACTGATTGCCTTTCGAAGTCAACCATCTGGTAAGTGCCTTTAACGCTTTGTTGAATTTCTCTGGCGTTGTTCCCTTAACGGGTCTGAAGGTAAAGGAGTAGGGGATACCACTAGTTGATTCGACATCCAGAGTAAACAAAGCTCGCCTCATTGTACGCCATTTCTTCTTTGTCCAGGCTGGTGGTATGCAGTGGTTAGCCTTTGATGATTGGCGTTTATTCTCTGCCTTTAATTCATTACGTTTGTGCGTAACTGATTTCACATAAGCTAATGTGCGACCATTGATGTGATTGATTACGGCTTGTGATTTTGTGGATAGACTCGCGTCTTTATCGTATAATTCCATGTGTAAAGTTCATATATTTCAATTGCTTCAAAGCCGACTCTCGCAAAGTCGGCTTTCTGCTTTGTCAATCACAGGTATTTGGTTTCAATACCCTTGTAAACAGTTCTAAGCGTGTCTTCAGGCACTTTACCCACCAGCCCACGCAACAACGACAACGTTATGTTTACCTTACGCAATGTCTTTACATATCTGGCGTTCGTCCTCCAGATCTTCAATGTTTCGTCTTTATCGCTGTGGTATGCTTCTAAATTGCGTTCTGTGACGTGATACGCCCCTGTTTTAAACTGCTCAACAGGAATTCCCCAATCGTTGCGTAACAGCGTTAAAACGCGACTACGTTCGTGATTTCCGGCTTTCCTTAATATGTCGTCAAACTCTTTTGGGGTAAGCTTCCTGCCACTTAGTAGGATATCGCGTATATTCGCGGCGACCTGAGAGCGTGTAAGAGTGCTCATTTTCGTTCCCCCAGAAATCTGTCGGCAAATTGATCAAGGCTGGAGGCAAGCCACACCCGGCGCTTGCGACCATTGATGGTCTGATTTATATAGGGAGGAAAGCTTCGGATATATCGCTTTAACTGATAGAAGCGTGACAGACAGACGCCAAGATATTCTGCTGCGTCTTTAGCGGTCAGGTAATTAATCATTTTATTCCCTTACTGTTGTACCAAAATGCAATACGGAGGAGACTTCCTGTCTCCCCAAATTACTCTACAATTTTTGTGCGATTAAATCAGATCTATTACTAAGTAATCATCGCCAGAGGCAATGCCGATAGCTTTTCCACCGCTGGTGGATTTCACATCATAAACCCTGGTGCTGGTGCTCACCTTTTGTGGCTCTGATCTAATCAGTGCCGCGAAGGTTTCAAAATCAACATGGGTTACGTTCAGCTTTTGATTGGTAGGTTTCAACTGCATTCTTAATACCTAATAACGTATTGTTTGTATCCTGTTTGTTTCTGTTCTTTAGTTGCTACGCGATTCGGCTATACGTTGATCGATCCAGTCATCGATCTCGCTTTCAATAAAAGCTATTGCGCGAGCACCAATCTTGACTGATTGGGGGAATTGTCCTCGGCTCATCAGAGCATATACCCACGCCTTGCTATAGCCAGTGCGTTTCAAAACCTCAGATAGCCGAATCAGCGACTTTTTCATATCTACCTCGTAATACGTTGCTTGACTATGTGAGATAGTAAATCATTGTTTTTTTAAGTTTTCTGTGAATTTGGAGAAAAAATTTTTGGGAATAGAATTACCCCAAATTGGGCGTTATTTTTTAGTTCTAACGCACAATTTGGGAACATCCTTCCTTTATTTTGGACGCTTTTTGGTTGCTTTGTTCTTAAATTTGGGGGCGTACTTATCCAAAGCGTTCGTTAGCAATCTCCGAAATGTATCTGGGTGGGTATCGCTGTCTTCATCGTTCCCGAATATTATGTTGTTTTCTATTACTTGGGCACTAACCCTATTGATACTAAGGTTTCCTCCACTATGGAAATCTTTGCTTGATTCAAATAAGGCAATCGCCATTCCGGCGATCATCTTTAAAGCCGTATCTTTTCCTCTCCAGTTTTGTTCTCTTTCTACTTTTTTTGACAGTGCTCCAATTTCTGGTTCGTTATCTGGAACATTCATATCCAGTTCTGGGAAGAAGTTCACAACCTCGGATCGCTTGAAATAAAACGAATCGTAAGACCCATACCAATCATCCTCATCATCGTGATATAAAAAGTCTTCTCCTTTCCTAACGTTGAAAGTCCCTTCTTCCCCCGGTATCGGGCTCTCCCTGTATTCATGCCCCATAGCCAGAAGACCTAAAAACTCCACACACTGCTTTTCAAAGTCTTCATTTGTCGTAAAACCAGATACCCAATCGAACTGATAAAAGCCCAGCCCCCCTAAAGTATCTGGTTTAGTCTTGCTCAATCTGTAGTTACTTAAGATAGCGGCAGCTATCATTCTTTCATTTTCATTGTTTAGTCTTGCCAGTTCGCTGATCAGATTACCAAACCAGATTTTATCTTCTGACTCGTTATAAAACGCATCTAGTCCTGTCATCTTAGTCACGGCGTGTTCTCCTTCCGAACTCGTAAGGGCTTATGTGTATTTCTCGATTGGCGTCCAGATAATCTGCCCACCATTGAAGCATTAGTTTGCGCTCTTCTAAGTAATCAGCCTTGTGCTTGTAGGCTCTTTTAACGTCTTTATATTCTTTGTGGCTCATCTGGCGCTCTACTGCGTCCTCCTGCCACAAACCGGACTCCATCAGGGAACTACAGGCTGTGGCACGGAATCCATGTCCAGTTACGTCCTCTTGCGTGTTATAGCCCATTAAGCGTAATGCCTTGTTTACCGTGTTTTCACTCATCACGCCTTTGGTGTTTCTTTCATTCGGAAACACAACATCGTAGCTTCCGCTTAGTTCTCTCAACTGCTTTACAATAGAAACAGCCTGACGGCTAAGAAGCACGATATGTTCGTCTTTTCCCGTCTTTGTGCCACGGGTGGAAAACCTCACACCATCGATAGGCTCTCTTTTTTTAGGGATAATCCACTCAGCCCGATCAAGGTCAAACTCTTTCCAACGGGCAAACCTTAACTCGCTTGAACGAACAAAGGTCAACATGGTTAGCTCAATGGCAAGGCGGGTAAGAGGATTACCTTTAAAGCTGCCCAATCGAGTGAAAAAGTCTGGTAAATCTCTGGGATGTAGTGCGGCATGATGCTTAGTTTCATATTGCATTATCGCCCGCGGCTCCCCATCTCGTCCACGCTATTGCTAGCGTTGGGAGCGCTTCACCGCTCAACAGTAGGTAAGCACTTGCCAGTGACTAGCTGGCTTCACCACACCCCAAAGCCTTCTGCTTTGAATGCTGCCCTTCTTCAGGGCTTAATTTTTAAGAGCATCACCTTCATGGTGGTTAGTGCGTCCTGCTGATGGCTAAATAGTACGATTTGTACTTTATCGAGTCAATACAAAATGTTCTAAATATAATTGGTTTTTTATAACGCTTTGTATTTAATGGGTTTATATTTTGGAAAAGAAAACCCGACGCTAAGGTCGGGTTATTGTTGTGTGTTTTAGAGTTGTGAGGCTGTTAACTAAATGTCTCTTCAGGCCACTGGCTGGCGATAACTTTCCCTACTACGGAACAGCTATCATTGCATGGAATCATTGGATATTGCGGGTTTAGTGGCTGTAGGAACACCTGACCGCTATCCCTGATCAGTTTCTTGAAGGTAAACTCGTCACCACCAAGTCTGGCTATGCAGAAATCACCTGGCTCAACAGCCTGCTCAGGGTCAACGAGAATTAACATCCCGTCAGGAAAGCTTGGCTTGGATCCTGTTGGCGCGGTCATAGAATTACCTTCAACTTCAAGCCAGAACGCACAATCACTGGCTTTTTTGGTTGTGCTGACCCATCTCTCCGCATCACCTTTGGTAAAGGTTCTAAGCTCAGGCGAGAACATCCCGGCCTGAACATGAGAAAAAACAGGGTACTCATATTGTTTTTTAACGGGGGCAGATGAGTATTCGCCAACAGGTGAAAATGTACCGTCGTGGTTGAATGAGACGTTATCAATACCAAGGTATTTAAACACCACACCAATCTCGTCAAGAGATGGATGACGAGATCCGCGCAACCAGTGACCAATTCCACCCTGCGTCATACCAAGCTCTTCAGCTAACTTCTCTTGAGTTATGCCGAGCTCTTTCATTCTGGATCTAGCCAGTTCATACCATTTCATTTTCATACCCTTATTATTACGCTCTGTACTAAAACCATCCATGCACAAGATGTATTTTTTGTTTGCATTCTAAAAGTACATATCGTATTATTGTTTCATGGTTACTATGGAGGGCATATGAGCAACCTACGAAAATATCGAGAGTCACTGAATATCTCTCAAACAACACTTGCTAAGGCAGTTGGATGCACACAGGGAGCTATCGGATAACTGTTGATCGCGGTCAGATGATAACTGGACGCCCGTCGCTGGTCAGAGAAACATTCATCCCCGACAACAAAGTTCGGAGCTTATTACGGACTTTTGAGTCGAAAGGGATGCTTAATATTTGCTCGATGGGGAAGAAATTTAGCCTGTTTACAATCGTTAAATATGACGATTTTCAGGCAAAAAATTGTCCAACGGTTATCCAACGGTTGTCCAACGCAAACACCAGTAATGGCGCGGCTCTCAGCGGAGATTGTCCAACGGTTGTCCAACGGTTGTCCATAAACAATAATATAAATAATATCTCTAATACTGACGTATTAGAGAGTGCCACAGCAGACAAAAAGTCTGACAAGAAAAAACCTTCCGTCAGCTGTCAGGATGTTGTCGATGCTTACCACGAAATCCTTCCTGAAGCGCCAAGAATCCGCGCACTGAATGACAAGCGTAAAAACCAGATCCGAACGTTCTGGCGCAAAGCCGGAGTGATAACCCGCCAGCTTGACGGGCATGGGTTCACGATGCAGGACTGGAGAAATTATTTGAGCTACGTAGGCGAAAATTGCCGATGGATGTTCGAAGAACGCCCAAACCATCAACGCGGAACCGTCTGGCACAAAAAGGGATTTGATTTCCTGCTTAACGACAATACCTACCTGAAAGTTCGTGAGGGTGAACACGATGACCGATAATTTTTATGCGCCGCCCCATAGCATCGAGGCAGAGCAGGCGGTGATTGGTGGATTGCTTCTGGATGATGACAGCAGTGAGCGCGTCCAGAAAGTTCTGGCGATGCTGAAGCCTGATTCATTTTACAGCCGACCACACAAAATCCTTTTCGAAGAAATAACCAGAATGCACCGGGAGCAAAAGCCAGTAGATGGCCTGACGCTTTTCGATGAACTGGAGCGTAAATCGTTAACGGCGTCTGTTGGCGGTTTTGCTTATATCGCTGAGATCGCAAAGAACACGCCAAGCGCCGCAAACATCGTTGCCTATGCAATGCAGGTTCGTGAAACCGCAATGGAACGCTACGCCATCAACCGCATGACTGAAGCGACGGAATTGCTCTATTCCCGCAACGGAATGACTGCAACGCAGAAGTACGAAGCTATTCAGGCGATTTTCACGCAACTGACAGACCATGCAAAAACCGGATCGCGTCGCGGCCTTCGCTCATTTGGTGAGGTCATGGAAGACTGGGTTAGCGACCTTGAGAAGCGATTTGACCCATCAGGCGAACAACGGGGAATGAGCACAGGGATCCCATCGCTGGACAGGATGCTGTCACCGAAAGGTCTGGTGAAAGGCTCTCTGTTTGTCATTGGCGCTCGCCCTAAGATGGGGAAAACGACGCTATACAGCCAGATGGCAATCAATTGCGCAGTGCATGAGAAAAAGCCCGCATTGATGTTCAGCCTTGAAATGCCAGGTGATCAGATACTGGAAAAACTGGTAGGGCAGAAGTCTGGTGTTAACCCGAATATTTTTTACCTTCCGGCGACAAATGACGCCGATGACGGCTATCAGGGTGATTACGATGGTGACTTCATGAAGTTCTACAGCAAACAGCAAGGTCAGACACCGCAAATGTAGTAACTCAGACGGGGCAATCACAAGCCAACAGGATAAGGACGATTGGCGCAACTGCGACTCTTGGCGTATCAATGGGGCTTGAGGCTGGCTTTGGTGCAATGATGCGTTTGTATGAGTCTAAAGCAGCAAGAAACATGCTTCTCCGCCTTGCAAACGTCAAGCCTGGAACTCCGGCATATGAGCGAGCGTTAAATCAGGCTGCTAACGCCGTTCGCCCTCTCCTAACTAACGAAGCTACCAGGCAGTAGAAATGAACGCCAAGGAAGGCTATTTAATTCTCTTTTCAATGGCTGCAATTATTGCTTTTCCTGATGTTTCAGGAGATTTTGTAGCCATATAAGACGAAAAAATCATGTCGGTCATTCTTTCATAACTTACTATTTCCCACTTAGCCAATGCATGGGACAGTTTGTAGTTGTCATCAGTTAGTGCCCTTATGGAATTTTTTAAGTGTTTATTCTCTTCTGTTAATCGCGCAATTTTTGTATCAATTTCATGTGAGCGATCTAATTCCTTAACCTGTTTCTTGAGGGCAGCTAACCCTGCATATAGTACGCAACAGGATATCCCAAGAGCGAGTACAACTATTTCTAACACACCAACCTCCTTAGTTTTGAGCAGGATACCAGATGATAATGTGTAGTTGGAGTAGCGCGGTTGTAATGCAAGCATTTTGTTTTAGTTTTATGCTTGCTTGTATGTGTGCACAGTGTATATAATGCAAGCATAAATCACAACAAAGGTGCTTGCATTATGACTGAAAAGAAAAGTGGCGAAGGGAAAGCTAAGGGCGGGATCGCTCGCGCAAAGTCGCTGACTAAAGAGCAGCGTTCTGAAATAGCAAAGAAAGCAGCTGCTGCAAGATGGAAAAGTAAGATTCTCAGGGCAACTCATCGTGGTAACTTTTTAGATGATTTTGGCATTGATGCTGAATGTTATGTACTGGATGACGAGTCGAAAACTGTCGTTGTTACGAAAACTGGATTATCTCAGTTGCTAGGGATTGGTGAACATGCCAGGGATTTAGATCAACTGCTTGGCGCTCAGTATATGAGCAAATACCGAGATCTAGAATTGCAGCGAAAAATGGAAAATCCCTATAAATTTCAACTTACTTCGAAGTCTAAAACCGTTCATCAAGCGTTAGGTTATGACATTACAGCAATTGTTGATATTGGTAGGGCACTAATAGAAGCCAAAGATAATGACGATCTACCACAATCACGGTTAAAGGCAGCCGCCGCAGCACAGAGACTTATTAATGCCTCCGCTAAGGCGGGAATTAAGGGGGTTGCGTATGCGCTTGCTGGTTATCGTCCAGAAGTTCAGGCTGTCATTGACGAGTTCAAAGCGTTTGTTCGTGAAGAGGCTCGTCAATATGAAAAGGAATTTCCAGATGAGCTATACGAGGAGTGGTATCGACTGTACGGCCTGAATAGGCCAGAGAAAGGACGGCCTATTCGTTTTGGGCAGCTAACCAACATGCAGATATACACCCCGCTAGCAAAGAGTAAAGGTAAAATCCTTGAACAAATTAGAGCCAGCCGAGACGAGAACGGAAAACAATCTGATAAGTTGCATCTGTTCCTTTCTGAAATTGGTGTCAAGGCTTTGCGTCAGCATATCGGTAAGCTTCTTGGTGTCGCAGCGATGAGTGAGACAAGAGAAGAATACGAAAAAGGAATAGAAAAGGTTTTCGGAAGAATGAAACCAGAAATCTAATTATGAAACCCACCGTCAGGTGGGTTTTTTGTACAAATCCTTCAGCGTATCAAACACCATCTTCTTAACAAGTTCAGACTGCTCATCAGCGATGCGTTCCGCATCGTCTCGATAGCCTGAAATTTTGGATGGCTTTGATACAGCATCAGTCACTATCTGAACTAATTCTGAATTAAGAGAGCGGCCATTGGATTTGGCTCGCTGTTTTAGTTTTTCCTTTAATTCGTAAGGTAGCCGCAGATTAAATTGCGGGTCATCTCTTCCCATTCTTGATGCCTCACTTTTGTAAGTGGATCGGCATCATATGATCTACTGGTTATATCCACAATAAGACCACTGTGGTCTCAATGACGCATTGCCGTAGCCATGCTGCGGCGATTCCTTGTATCTGGAGCAAATTAAATGACAGACATTACAGCCAATGTTGTAGTGAGCATGCCTTCGCAACTCTTCACTATGGCTCGTTCTTTTAAAGCCGTTGCCAATGGCAAAATTTATATCGGTAAAATTGACACTGACCCGGTAAATCCTGAAAACCAGATTCAGGTTTATGTAGAGAATGAAGACGGCTCTCACGTTCCTGTTTCGCAACCAATCATCATTAATGCTGCTGGATATCCGGTATATAACGGACAGATTGCCAAGTTCGTAACTGTGCAGGGCCATTCTATGGCTGTATATGATGCGTATGGTTCGCAGCAGTTCTATTTCCCGAATGTACTTAAGTATGACCCTGATCAATTTGAGCATAGATTAGCATCTTCTGGTGGAGATAAGCTTATTGGTTCCTCATATGGAGGAACTATTTATAGTGACTACAAGCAATCAATTTTTGTCAAAAAGGGAGATTTCTCTTCTGGTGTAACTATATCATCAAAGAATGATGCTTATCTTTACACTGATGGATTATGGTATGTATGGACAGGAGAGTTACCGCATACCATCTCATCAAGTGAAACTCCAAATGTAGAAACAACTAAATGGGCTTGTGTAGGACTGCTTAATGGGTACCGAATCAATGAAGTAAAAAATTTCATTGAGGAACCTGGCATCACAAATGATTCGCCAGTAATTAAACTTGCTATTTACTCGTTAGTGCGTCTTGGCTACGGAGAGTTGATTGTTACAGCGAACTCAAAAGTAAACATAATCACAGAGGTTGCAATACCATTTGCCATTGATGGAATTCCCGTATCCATAGGGATAAGAGGTGAAGGTGTAATAAACTCTCTTGGTAATGTCCCAGAGATAAGGGTTGGACTTAACTCAAGGGGTATTGTGTTTGGTAATGTTTGCTATTCATTAGACCGCCTGGTGATATCACAATATGTAGGATCTGAAAACACAGATGTGATAAGCAAAACATCCAACACCATTACTCTGGCATCAAATCCATTTCAGGCTAATGGTGGAAATATAATTACATGGCCTTTGACTGACAACAACACCGCAGGTGTTCCGGTAAGTAACTTCTGTCAATTCAGTACTAACTCTGGGGCGTTCTTTGCTACAGGACTTGTCAACAACTCTGACGGGAGTTGTACATTAACCGGAGTTACTGGGTGCAATGGAACCCCTTCGTCAGAGATATCAAACGTCACTAAAGTTGTCAGATTTACATCAAGAGCGCATCAGTTACCAGATGACACCTACCCGCTCACAGCAGCATGCATCAGTTTGGATGTCATAGAGAACCCTACTATAAGCAACTTATGGGTTCTGCAAACATATCGAACTTTTTCATTCAAAGATGGGAATGGCGGCGGAGAAGGCTCTGGTCTGGGGCATTATGGGCTGTGGAATGACATCATCGTCGATGGGACCAAAGAATTTGTAGGTGGTACTGATTTGAGTGGCGGTAGCATTCAAGGAATAGAAGGCGGACAGTTTGTTAATATCCATCTGTTTGGCACTAAGTATGGTTTTCGTGGTCGCAGAATGAAGTCATGTATGTTCTCAAACTGCACTCACTATGCTTTTACAGGCGGTAAGATTTTTGACATTATGGAGCTTGATGGATTTTCTTGGGTTGGCGGTTCCATTGGGTGGAATACAGGATCTGGATATATCAGCAATGTTATTGATTGCGTAAATGGTGATAATATTACATTCACCGGTGTTAAGTTTGGTAGGCACCACACTACAGAATCAGGTCCGGCATTTAAATGCTCGTCTCGTTTTACTAACTTTTCATTTACCGGAAACAGCCATGAATCAGTGAGCGAAGGTGGATTCACTGATATTGGTTTCTTTGATGTAAATGAATTTTCTAGATCAAGTATTGGCGAAAACGCAATTGGGTTTAATGGTAATGGGCAACCAACACTAACGATGTCTACTTCTGCACCTGATATTGCAAGATTCGCAGGTACTAGATTTAATCAGCCTGTTCTCACAAATGCCCCTGCTGGCATTTATGATAACGAACATACTTCAGGTAAAGGAACATTCTATTCAACATCAGACTATCGTGACTCAGGTAAGATTTTAATAATACCGGATATTAACTCGGCTTCACCATGGCCTGATGATTCTAGGAATATAATAAAATTTGGCGGAACTTTATCACCTGGTAAAACTCTAATGCTTCCAGAGTTAACTATATTAAATGGAACGCTTCTTAGGAGCAGGGTTTTACTAGATCTTTCATCAGTAAATTTTAATAGTCAGACCATCGGTATTTATAATGGGCCTACACTTATAACTACATTGTCATCACAAGGAATATATGAGTTCATTAGTGTAGGATCTACTTATTACAGGATAAAATAAAAAAGCGGGGCATTGACCCCGCTGCTAAATTATCTTCGAATCTTATTGATTATCTTTCTTCCTAGATTAACAAAAGGCTTTTCTATTGTATAGAATAGGATGGAAGATAAAGCAAACGCAATTATCAACATTATATAAACATTGCCAAACCCACCATTTGGTGAATATATACTTGAAACGAAAAACAATGTTGTTATTGATTGTATTATTATTGGATGGGTGAGGTATAGAGAATATGAAATATCACCTAAAAAGTTTAATGATTTAATTGGTTTTATTGGATGGTTTTTTTCATAAACTGTAAGAGACAATAGTAATAAAGCTGCAAACATACCGCTTGAATTTATTCCATGACCACCATTTACACCAGTAATGTAATATAGAATAAACAATGACAAAGAAATTATTACCATTCCTGTTGATACTAACTGAAAAAATCTATTGCGTGATCTCTTGTATATTTCATAAATTAATATGCCAACAGCAAACTCAATAAACATAGGTGAAGATAACAATCGGATAGCGCTGTCAACAAAATAAATACCTGTATGCGCCATTACAGCGTCGTATCCACTTAATGAAATTCTATTATTATAATAATATCCGATTAAAAAAGGGAGTACCACAAGAACAACTGAGCAAATTAACCCGCGATATCTCCATGATGCAATCATTGAAAATGAAAAAATAAAGTAAAATATAATCTCATACATTAAAGTCCATGCAGTATATATCAGTGAATACCCAAACCAGGGAGCTTGCGAGTTGATATCTAATGGTATAAAAAACAATGATTTATAGAAGTCTAAATCTATTGGCTTTGATAGAAAATAGGTGCATAAAATAAGACAAACTATATATACTGGGTATATCCTAAAGATTCTTTTAATGGCAAAAGATAAAGATGATTTATCTTTTTCTGTTGATAGCATGATAACAAAGCCGCTAACCATAAAAAATAAATCTACGCCTATGTATCCATTACTAAAAAGAAGATCTCCAAGACCCTTCTGAGCATATATACTATTTAACTCACCACGATAATGGTAAAGTACAACCAATAGCGCGGCGATACCTCTTAAATATTGTAATGACAGTATCATATTGTAATCTTGACTTTTAGATGGTTTTTTGTTCAACTGGTGATTCGGATACAAACATTCTAAATGAATTACATATAGATGCAATATGAACTACTAGATGAAGTTCAAACAATTATCTTACAACTTGGTGATAAGTTAGATGAATAATTATTAGCTCCTACGCGTGATATTTTGATGATATCTAATTGACAAATATATGATTGTGTGGTCTGGTTGCATAAATTGATAAGATGCGTTAATAATCGCATCATTTAACTATTGACGTATGCGAGGTTAACACTTTGTCAGATCTACGATTTTCACACCATAAATTTCAATAATACTTTTATGTGCATTGAAAAGATAGTGTATTTATCGGAGATGTGATTCATGTGTCCAGTCTATGGCTCTGTCAGGCGAGAACCCACGCTGACGCCTCGCATGTAATTATTTGACTAAAGTAGAGTGCTATTCCGCACGGCTATTTAGATTTGTATAAAGGTTATTCACCTTTTAACCATGCAAACCCTCCGCTGACTTCTGCAGTCTGTCCGGGTGATATCGTCAATGGAATTCCGTTTACTAAATTGAAGTAGCTCTTGTATCCAACAAAAAAAGCAGCAGGATACGTATCACTGACGTTTAATCTTTCACCTAGCCCATTTTTAGTATCAAGCCAGGCAACTATCACATCATTACTTTTGTTTCTGACTATCATGCTGTCAACATTTGGATATTTACCCTTAGGTCCACTATCATTTGGTCCGCTGGAGGTGTCTTTCCATTCTGGAGAGTCACCTGATTCATAACGAATTGAACTGTTGGCATACAGTTGGGAAAGTGCTGTTTGTAGTCCGTAGTAGGTGTGTATCCTCACCTTTTCAAGAGGAATCATTTTGATCTGCACATCTACACGTCCTTCATTAAAGGTCATTTTTACTTTCTGTTGAATAATCTCTCTACCTGAGCCATCTTTCTTTTTGGTATTAAACCCTTGGATGTTAGACGTGGTTTCGATCACTAAATCATTTGCATACCCCTTAAAGGTATCTTTGACGATCTTCCCATCAACCCATACCTGAAGAGAAATATGCCTGGCTGTAGGTGACCCGCTCTGGTCACGGTTAAAACCATGCCATCCACCTGTAAACGCAGCTATTGGATCATCCCCATTTTCATTATTTTCTGCGCTAACCATAATTGGGCCGATTATATCAGTGTCGAATACTTGAACTGTTGAAAGATTATTCATTTTTCCACTTTGATAGATAGCATCTTGTACTGAATAAATTTTGTATAATTTGGAAAAAGAAAAAAGTTTGTTAAGTCCAACACGCGAAAGTTCAATTACTCTATCTTCATTTGGAGTGTATACATATTGAACTCTCACGATTTCGTCCGGCATGTTTACAGTAACATATTGTTTTTCCTTTAAATCATCTGCATTAGCTATTTTAATATACACGCTGTAGGCAATGAGAAAGAAGGAAACTGATAGTATTTTTTTCATGTAACTTACCTGTTTTCATTTAATTATTTTTTTGCAAAACAATTGATGTTGAGGAGCCTATCATTCATGTATCGATAGATCGACAAGTTACTTAACTAATTAGACAAAACTGAGACACACAACGCCTTGCACTGGCCCGCAAGTCTTTGTGCTATTCGATAGTTGTTAAGGTCGATCACCCTACCTTTTCATCAAGCCAATCCGCCCACCACTGCATCATTTCTCTGCGCTTATCGAAATACTGAGCATGGTTGTATATTCCGCGCACAGATCCGCCGTTGGCATGTGCCAGTTGCACTTCAATAGCGTCAGCAGGCCATTCGTGCTCGTTCATAATCGTGCTGAATTCATGCCTGAATCCGTGACCGCTTTCCAGACCTTCATAGCCGATTTGTTTGATCACAAGCAGTACCGCGTTCTCGCAGATTGGCTTCTTCTTATCGTTGCGACCGGCAAAAACAAACTCTGATACTGGTTTGGTGATGGAGCTTAACGTAGTGAGAAGTTCAACCACCTGGTCTGACATCGGGACCACATGAATTTTGCGTCCTTTCATCACACTGGCGTCGATGGTGATAATCCTGTTTTCAAAATCGACGTTCTTCCATAGCATGGAACGAAGCTCTTTCGTTCTTAGGGCAGTGTAGCGTAAAACTTTGGTCGCAATGAGCGATACGATACTTCCTGAAAATGTTGCCAGTGCTTTGTTGAATGCCGGGATCTGGTCTGCAGGAAGAAACGGGAAGTTCTTCTTGCGGTATCCCTTCATGGCGTCAGCAAGGTCAGGTGCCGGGTTATATTTAGCCCTACCAGTGACAATAGCGTAACGAAAAACCTCGCCGCATCTTCTGCGGGCTTTGTTGGCTCGCTCCATTGCACCGCGATCTTCAAATCTGCGGATTACTTCCAGCAGTTGCATCGGCTCAATATCCTGAATCTCAAGGCCGCCGATGATGGGTAAAATGTCGTCATCAAACATTTTGGCAAGTTCAGTTGCATACCCTACTGACCAGACTTGCTTCTTGTGCTCGTACCATTCCTTGTAAATCGCACTAAAGGAATTGTTGTTAGACGAAGCCTTTTTCGCTTTTACCGGATCGATGCCAACCGAGATGTCTTTCCTCGCAGTCCATGCTTTATCCCTTGCCTCCTGCAAAGTCATTAGCGGATATTTTCCTACGGTCAGGATTTTCTCCTTACCGTCAATCTTGTAGCGAAGCTGCCATACCTTTTTCCCTGACACAGGGACATAAAGGTACAGGCCATTACCATCGAGAAGGCGGTATGGTTTTTCTTTCGGCTTTGCTGCTTCAATCTGCTTAACGGTGAGCATGGGTAAAAATCCGGTGGGTAAAATTATTTTATCCACTTTTTACCCGTCATGGTGTACGGCTGTCAACGATCTGACGCGAACCATGACGAACTGTGAATATACGGAAGGCTTGATATTCAGGGGATTTTGCGGACTGGTACGGATGGGAGCGAACTGATAAATGGTGTCCCCTGCAGGAATCGAACCTGCAATTAGCCCTTAGGAGGGGCTCGTTATATCCATTTAACTAAGAGGACAATGCGGCATGAGTATACCCGCTAATGGAGTGCGGGGTAAGTACGCTGCCGCTCGATTGCTTAAACCCTCGCCATTTATGCCGGGTTTTTATAATTTTTCTTAATGTTTTCCGCACGTTCTGCTTTTTGGCGTGCTTCTGCTTTACGCTTATTGCTCATGTCGTTACGAATCTGTGCATGACTCATTAACGCGAAGATAAAGGTGCCGCCGCAGATGTTCCCCGCTAAAGTAGGTAGTGCGAAGGGCCAGATGAAATCGCTCCAGTGCAGCGTACCGTTAAACACCAGATAGAGGATTTCAACAGAACCGACCACGATATGGGTGGTGTCACCCAGGGCAATAAGCCAGGTCATCAATATAATCACCACAATCTTTGCCGCACCCGCTGCAGGAAACATCCAAACCATAGTGGCGATCAGCCAGCCGGAAATGATCGCGTTGGCAAACATCTCGCTGGGGGTGTTCTTCATCACATCCATGCCGATTTTGACAAATGCATCGCGAGTTTCTTCATTGAAGATAGGCATATATTCAAATGCCCACGCCGCAATACCTGTCCCGAGAATATTACCCAGCAGCACGACGCCCCATAACCGTATAAGTAAGCCGACGTTGCTCATTGTCGGTTTTTGCATGACGGGTAGTACCGCAGTCACGGTATTTTCGGTAAATAATTGCTGGCGGGCCATAATGACGATAATAAAACCAAAGGTATAACCGAGATTCTCCAGCAAGAAGCTGCCCGGCACACCTTCCAGTTCGACTTGAAATATCCCTTTTGCCAGTAACGAAGCGCCCATCGACAGACCCGCCGCAATGGCTGACCACAGTAGCGCCATTGCGTCGCGTTCCAGCTCTTTTTCACCATCCTGGCGGATATGCTCATGAATTGCCATCGCCCGGGAGGGGAGTCGGTCTTCATCTATTTCTATTTTTTTGCCGCGCTCTTTTTCTTCGCTCTCAACTTCAATTTCGTCGCTGTGTTGATCAATTTTGTCGTTGTCCATGGTCTCTTCTCTTGAATTAGCACGTATAGCTAAAGCGTAGCGGCTTTTTTGCTCGCAACTGACGGGAGTTACTCTGAAAATGTAGAAAAGGCTGCGTTTGCCTTTTTCTGTTTCTATAGAATCAAGTAGCCTACAGGGCGGCGATTACCAGGCTATGATCAAATCAGCAAATCAGGGCGTCTGGACATCAGTTGACGTGCTGTTACAATCGCCCACACCTAAACAGGCGGATACGGTATCGTTCCGTCATGGATGGCAAACTGCATAAGCCATAAAAAAACAGGGAGACATTTATGAAGCTTCGCCTGTCGGCGCTTGCTCTGGGAACTACGCTTCTGGTGGGGTGTGCGAGTTCCGGTACAGATCAGCAAGGGCGTTCTGACCCGTTAGAAGGGTTCAACCGCACCATGTACAACTTCAACTTCAATGTATTAGACCCGTATATTGTTCGACCGGTCGCTGTCGCCTGGCGTGATTATGTTCCGCAACCGGCGCGTAACGGTTTGAGCAACTTTACTGGCAACCTTGAAGAACCTGCGGTGATGGTTAACTACTTCTTGCAGGGCGACCCTTATCAGGGGATGGTCCACTTTACCCGCTTTTTCCTGAACACCATTTTGGGGATGGGCGGTTTTATTGATGTTGCAGGGATGGCGAACCCGAAACTGCAACGGACTGAACCTCACCGCTTCGGTAGTACGCTTGGTCATTATGGCGTGGGTTATGGGCCTTACGTTCAGTTACCGTTCTACGGTAGCTTCACGCTGCGTGATGACGGTGGTGATATGGCGGATGGTCTTTACCCGGTTCTTTCCTGGCTGACCTGGCCGATGTCTGTGGGTAAATGGACGCTTGAAGGGATCGAAACCCGCGCTCAGCTGCTGGATTCCGATGGTCTGCTGCGTCAGTCGTCCGATCCTTATATTATGGTGCGCGAAGCGTACTTCCAGCGTCATGATTTCATCGCTAATGGCGGCGAACTCAAACCGCAGGAAAATCCGAACGCACAAGCGATTCAGGATGATTTAAAAGATATTGATTCTGAATAAGAAACAAATAAAAAAGGTGAGTCGCAAAACTCACCTTTTTTGTTGTTATCCCTCAATTACCACAAGTAAAAGGAGATAAACCGACAATGACCTAGACGTAATTATGTAAAAATACTGATGTTCGTCACTGACTATTTCCGATATTCAGCTGTTGAAAAATCAAAAAACTGGAAAAATAATTTTAAATATCATCAAAATTAACACCTGGCGCAGATGGTTGATTAATTTCATTTTGATATTCAGCCTGGCGATTTTGAAGCCTTTCTTCAATTTTACCTTCGAGATCCTTAAAATGCTTATATATTTTTTGAGAATGGCCAACGTTAATTTTGTTACCGACTAAAGTAGAAACTATTTCTTTTAGATGGTCGCATTTATATTTTGCATCGTCCACTTGAAAATCATATCTTATTGCTCGACCATAACGTTTAAAAACGTCGTTTGGTTCTCTCAGTCTTTCCCCGTTGAGCTCGTTTACAACCTGATGATCGGAACCAGTTGCAAATGATTCTGCCATGATAGCTTTACTGCTTTCAAACCACGCTGAAGCACTCCTGGCGTTTTCACTACAATATTGGGTGAGACTATCACCATTAATACGAATTCCTCTTTGAATGTGGTAGTCGTCCTGATCGTAGTAACCGAGAGATAAGTAATCATTTCCGTTTTTATTTTTAATTACAATAGCGAGAGAGTCGCCTTTTTTATCTTTACCGTACCAGGTAAATAAGTCCGTTGGTTCGCTTTTCCCGCTCTCATCAAATTCCGTTACCGTATGTCTGAGTTTGTGTGATATCTTATCGAAGATAAAACCAGGATCTCCATCATATATTTCTTTTAATGCGCTGAAGATCATTTCCTTGTTATTGATATCATGAGTCTTCTCAACTATGTTGTCATTAATGATAGTACGGACGAGTTCTTTGTCTTTATAGTTCGCAGGTAATTCTATTGGTTCTTGGTTGTCGATACCAATAGTAATATGGTCTGTATCATTGGAGTCAATATCAATATAAGTAACTGAGGAATTATTAATATTAAATCTATAAGGATCGTCGTTTACTCGTATGGCGTTTTTTATAAGCTCAAGTAGATGTTTAATACAGGTGCTTATTCCTTCCTTACCATTAAAAAGGTTTTTGAACTCTTGTACTAATCCATTAACTTCATCATTGTTATTTTCATTGATGGATTCTGGGTAAGCTGCGCTGGTATTGTTGATTGAAATAGATGGTAGCATGATTTTATTCCATTTTGATTGATTTGTTACAAATATATATTACCTAATGAAATAGACTATCAAAAAACGCTCATTTATTTAGAACCTATCTTTAATTTGAGTGTATGAGCGCACAATAGCCAGGGGGGGGGAGTATCCTGGAAATGCAGAAAAGTAAACTCTTTGAGAAGGACGAGCAGAACGCCTGAAAATATGCCTTTCCCTTCAGGTTTGTCTGTGGATACCGCTTATTGATTTGAAAGGGCAAGCTGCCAACAGGCTGTTTGCAAAACTCAGGAGGTAAGCAATGAGGACACTACTTTCGGTGAAGTGGGGGAGTTAAAGTCACCTGCTATGCAGGTGACTTTATCCAGGCGAACGCGTTATCAGAACGCGTAGTTAAAGTTAGTACCGAACAGCCAGGCTTTACCTTCAGACTCGAACTGGTATGGGCCTTCGTTAATTTTCACGCTCTGACCGTGCATATAAGAAACACCAACGTCGACTGAAGCATCTTTATTAAATGCGTAAGTCGTACCTGCACTCAGCCAGAAACGGTCCTGGTCCGGAATGGAGATAGAACGATTCTGTGCAGGAACTGGGCTGTCATCAAAGGCGATACCGGTACGGAAGGTCCAGTTATCATCGTAGTAATAAGTGGTACCCAACGCGATGCGGTAAGCATCTTTAAAGCCTTCATGTTTCTGGAACAGCGTGTCGCCACTGGTTGAGGTCGCTTTCAGCTGCTGGAACTGACTCCAGCTGGTGTAAGCCAGGCTATAGTGAATCGCCCACTGTGGATCAACACGGTTATAACCTGACACTTCCCACATTTCAGGCAGGTTCAGCGTCAGATAACCCGATTGCGTTGCGCCACCTGTCGCGGTAGGAATTGGCAAACCGTAGTTATTAAACGCACGATTAAGATCGCTGCTGTAGTTACCTTTGAAGTCAATTTTCACTTCAGAACGGTAGGTCAGTGCATAGCGGTTATTTTTATCCAGTTCATACAGGATTCCGGCGTTCCAGCCAAAGCCCCACTGGTTACCGTTCAGATGAGCGATTTTGGTATTACTGTCAATACCGTTGGCGGTAGCTGCCAATGCTTGCCCTTGCTGAGTTTGGCCAGCAACCAACTGCCCCAGATCGCCTGCGAAACGTTCAATTTTCGCGCGAGCGTAGACGGCGTTGAAACCAAGACCAAAGCTCCATGCATTATTTAAGCGATACGCACCGCTTAAGTTCAGGTTCATGGTTTCAAGGTCGGTTGTACCCCCGACAGAGCCGCCTGCATAAGTATCGTTAAACTCTGTAGCCAGACCATAGTTAGAGGTAATAGAAGCGCCCCAACCAAATTGGTCGTTAATCGGTGCAACAAAGTGCATGTTCGGAACCCATGCCGTAGGCGCGATGTTATCGGCTTTCAGGCTACGACCAGATGGAGACGTTCCGCTGATATTTACATCCGGGTCAATATAAACCGCACCCGCAGAAAATGTCGGGCGGTCAAACATAGTAATCAATGCGGGGTTACGGCTGACGTTACCTGCATCATCGGCAATTGCGCCTTCCCCTGAATAAGCCCGGCCCAGGCCAGAGGAAGAAAATTCGTTTAACTGAAAGCCTGCCGACCAGGCCTGGGTGGAGATAAGTGCCACTGCGACTGCGAGAGCAGACTTTGTAAACAGGGTTTTCTGGCTCATGACCATAACCTCAATGATTTATTTTTATACAAACTATGTTACGTGCTGTAACAGGAGCGCGAAGTGTAGGGTCTGAGGTACATCTTAGAAATCAGACCAGTGGCGAGAGTATAGGTCGGACCAGCTGGAATGTTGCAAGTATGTTTCTATCTTTTTTCAAATATGATCTAAGAAACGCGATCCAGCTGGCAAAATTTGGAGGTGGCGCACTCATGGATTCGGGTGAATTTTGTTTTAGATCATTTTTAAGTGTGATTTCGGTCACTTATCCGATTTTGCAGAATTAACAACTGGAGCAGCACTTTCCGGAAGCGTAAAATATCCACAACGTTTATCTGGCACCTTGGGTGCACATACAGAGGAAATCAACGATGAGTAAATGTAGTGCTGATGAAACCCCGGTTTGCTGCTGTATGGATGTTGGCACCATTATGGACAACTCCGACTGCACCGCGTCTTACAGCCGCGTGTTTGCAAACCGCGCAGAAGCAGAGCAAACGCTGGCGGCGCTGACTGAAAAAGCCCGTAGCGTGGAATCTGAACCTTGCAAAATCACCCCGACTTTCACTGAAGAGTCTGACGGTGTGCGCCTGGATATCGATTTCACTTTTGCCTGCGAAGCTGAAATGCTGATTTTCCAGCTGGGTCTGCGTTAATTCCTCTCGGGTACGTACGCCCCTGTCAGTTGCTGGCAGGGGCGTTTTCTTTTCTCTTCTTCTTTTCTCTCTGTGTCATAGCTCCCACTTTCCCTTTTCTCCACTTGGCTAAATGTAAAAAAATGGTTAAGACTATGATCAGGTCAGACCACTTTATTTATTTTTTTACAGGGGAGTGTTATGGGTCAGGTTTTACCGCTGGTTACCCGCCAGGGCGATCGTATCGCCATTGTTAGCGGTTTACGTACGCCTTTTGCCCGTCAGGCGACGGCTTTTCATGGCATTCCCGCGGTTGATTTAGGGAAGATGGTGGTAGGCGAACTGCTGGCACGCAGCGAGATCCCCGCCGAAGTGATTGAACAACTGGTCTTTGGTCAGGTCGTACAAATGCCTGAAGCCCCCAACATTGCGCGTGAAATTGTTCTCGGTACGGGAATGAATGTACATACCGATGCTTACAGCGTCAGCCGCGCTTGCGCTACCAGTTTCCAGGCAGTTGCAAACGTCGCAGAAAGCCTGATGGCGGGAACTATTCGAGCGGGGATTGCCGGTGGGGCAGATTCCTCTTCGGTATTGCCAATTGGCGTCAGTAAAAAACTGGCGCGCGTGCTGGTTGATGTCAACAAAGCTCGTACCATGAGCCAGCGACTGAAACTCTTCTCTCGCCTGCGTTTGCGCGACTTAATGCCCGTACCACCTGCGGTAGCAGAATATTCTACCGGCTTGCGGATGGGCGACACCGCAGAGCAAATGGCGAAAACCTACGGCATCACCCGAGAACAGCAAGATGCATTAGCGCACCGTTCGCATCAGCGTGCCGCTCAGGCATGGTCAGACGGAAAACTCAAAGAAGAGGTGATGACTGCCTTTATCCCTCCTTATAAACAACCGCTTGTCGAAGACAACAATATTCGCGGTAATTCCTCGCTTGCCGATTACGCAAAGCTGCGCCCGGCGTTTGATCGCAAACACGGAACGGTAACGGCGGCAAACAGTACGCCGCTGACCGATGGCGCGGCAGCGGTGATCCTGATGACTGAATCCCGGGCGAAAGAATTAGGGCTGGTGCCGCTGGGGTATCTGCGCAGCTACGCATTTACTGCGATTGATGTCTGGCAGGACATGTTGCTCGGTCCAGCCTGGTCAACACCGCTGGCGCTGGAGCGTGCCGGTTTGACGATGAGCGATCTGACATTGATCGATATGCACGAAGCCTTTGCAGCTCAGACGCTGGCGAATATTCAGTTGCTGGGTAGTGAACGTTTTGCTCGTGAAGCACTGGGGCGTGCACATGCCACTGGCGAAGTGGACGATAGCAAATTTAACGTGCTTGGCGGTTCGATTGCTTACGGGCATCCCTTCGCGGCGACCGGCGCGCGGATGATTACCCAGACATTGCATGAACTTCGCCGTCGCGGCGGTGGATTTGGTTTAGTTACCGCCTGTGCTGCCGGTGGGCTTGGCGCGGCAATGGTTCTGGAGGCGGAATAATGGAAATGACATCAGCGTTTACCCTTAATGTTCGTCTGGACAACATTGCCGTTATCACCATCGACGTACCGGGTGAGAAAATGAATACCCTGAAGGCGGAGTTTGCCTCGCAGGTGCGCGCCATTATTAAGCAACTCCGTGAAAACAAAGAGTTGCGAGGCGTGGTGTTTGTCTCCGCTAAACCGGACAACTTCATTGCTGGCGCAGACATCAACATGATCGGCAACTGCAAAACGGCGCAAGAAGCGGAAGCTCTGGCGCGGCAGGGCCAACAGTTGATGGCGGAGATTCATGCTTTGCCCATTCAGGTTATCGCGGCTATTCATGGCGCTTGCCTGGGTGGTGGGCTGGAGTTGGCGCTGGCGTGCCACGGTCGCGTTTGTACTGACGATCCTAAAACGGTGCTCGGTTTGCCTGAAGTACAACTTGGATTGTTACCCGGTTCAGGCGGCACCCAGCGTTTACCGCGTCTGATAGGCGTCAGCACAGCATTAGAGATGATCCTCACCGGAAAACAACTTCGGGCGAAACAGGCATTAAAGCTGGGGCTGGTGGATGACGTTGTTCCGCACTCCATTCTGCTGGAAGCCGCTGTTGAGCTGGCAAAGAAGGAGCGCCCATCTTCCCGCCCTCTACCTGTACGCGAGCGTATTCTGGCGGGGCCGTTAGGTCGTGCGCTGCTGTTCAAAATGGTCGGCAAGAAAACAGAACACAAAACTCAAGGCAATTATCCGGCGACAGAACGCATCCTGGAGGTTGTTGAAACGGGATTAGCGCAGGGCACCAGCAGCGGTTATGACGCCGAAGCTCGGGCGTTTGGCGAACTGGCGATGACGCCACAATCGCAGGCGCTGCGTAGTATCTTTTTTGCCAGTACGGACGTGAAGAAAGATCCCGGCAGTGATGCGCCGCCTGCGCCATTAAACAGCGTGGGGATTTTAGGTGGTGGCTTGATGGGCGGCGGTATTGCTTATGTCACTGCTTGTAAAGCGGGGATTCCGGTCAGAATTAAAGATATCAACCCGCAGGGCATAAATCATGCGCTGAAGTACAGTTGGGATCAGCTGGAGGGCAAAGTTCGCCGTCGTCATCTCAAAGCCAGCGAACGTGACAAACAGCTGGCATTAATCTCCGGAACGACGGACTATCGCGGCTTTGCCCATCGCGATCTGATTATTGAAGCGGTGTTTGAAAATCTCGAATTGAAACAACAGATGGTGGCGGAAGTTGAGCAAAATTGCGCCGCTCATACCATCTTTGCTTCGAATACGTCATCTTTACCGATTGGTGATATCGCCGCTCACGCCACGCGACCTGAGCAAGTTATCGGCCTGCATTTCTTCAGTCCGGTGGAAAAAATGCCGCTGGTGGAGATTATTCCTCATGCGGGGACATCGGCGCAAACCATCGCTACCACAGTAAAACTGGCGAAAAAACAGGGTAAAACGCCAATTGTCGTGCGTGACAAAGCCGGTTTTTACGTCAATCGCATCTTAGCGCCTTACATTAATGAAGCTATCCGCATGTTGACCCAAGGTGAACGGGTAGAGCACATTGATGCCGCGCTAGTGAAATTTGGTTTTCCGGTAGGCCCAATCCAACTTTTGGATGAGGTAGGAATCGACACCGGGACTAAAATTATTCCTGTACTGGAAGCCGCTTATGGAGAACGTTTTAGCGCGCCTGCAAATGTTGTTTCTTCAATTTTGAACGACGATCGCAAAGGCAGAAAAAATGGCCGGGGTTTCTATCTTTATGGTCAGAAAGGGCGTAAAAGCAAAAAACAGGTCGATCCCGCCATTTACCCGCTGATTGGCACACAAGGGCAGGGGCGAATCTCCGCACCGCAGGTTGCTGAACGGTGTGTGATGTTGATGCTGAATGAAGCAGTACGTTGTGTTGATGAGCAGGTTATCCGTAGCGTGCGTGACGGGGATATTGGCGCGGTATTTGGCATTGGTTTTCCGCCATTTCTCGGTGGACCGTTCCGCTATATCGATTCTCTCGGCGCGGGCGAAGTGGTTGCAATAATGCAACGACTTGCCACGCAGTATGGTTCCCGTTTTACCCCTTGCGAGCGTTTGGTCGAGATGGGCGCGCGTGGGGAAAGTTTTTGGAAAACAACTGCAACTGACCTGCAATAAGAAGGTCAAAGCTATATGAATCCGCGCTGAATGGCGGAGTGTTGGTCAAAATGTAAACGCATATTGACTATACTTACGCCATTGAGGTAAAAAACAGCGTTTCATTCGGTGAATGGATAAGGCACAATGCCGGCCACCGTTTTCTTTCTCTGGTTTCAGATGAAAGAAAACGGGCGAATCTGGTTAACAAAAGCGGTGCAATATGCAAGTTTTTATCATGCGTCACGGCGACGCAGCCCTCGATGCCGCCAGTGATTCCGTTCGTCCTCTGACCACTAATGGTTGTGACGAATCTCGCCTGATGGCGAACTGGCTGAAAGGTCAAAAAGTGGAAATCGAACGCGTTCTGGTGAGCCCGTTCCTGCGAGCCGAGCAAACACTGGAAGAAGTAGGGGATTGTCTGAACCTGCCTTCCAGTGCAGAAGTTCTGCCGGAGTTAACGCCCTGCGGCGATGTTGGTCTGGTCAGTGCCTATTTGCAGGCGTTGACCAATGAAGGTGTTGCTTCGGTACTGGTGATCTCTCACTTACCGTTAGTCGGGTATCTGGTTGCCGAGTTATGTCCGGGCGAAACGCCGCCTATGTTTACCACCTCGGCCATTGCCAGCGTAACGCTTGATGAAAGCGGAAACGGCACATTCAACTGGCAGATGAGCCCGTGTAATCTGAAGATGGCAAAAGCTATCTGATGAGTTCCAAATTATGCCCAATGAGGTAGATTCATTGGGCATAATTGCTCATCAGGCAGCGGATATCTGTCAACCTCACTACTATCGAAGACTCTCCCCATCTATAAATAAAACACCTTTAACTTTCATTCGGAAAGTATTCTTCTGCGCGTATCTTGATTTTGCCCAAAGTTACATGTTGAAATGAATAATGTCTGTTTGACACTCATTATCATTTATTAATACAGATAATGGAGAAAATAGAGTTGAATAATCAGGCAGGACGTAATTGAAACTTGATTAAATTCTGGCTATAGTGTTTATATATTATATCGACAAAAGCGGGTTAATGCCAATCGCATTATATGTTCATTGTTTGTTTTTTAAGCTATTGGCATTCATTGTTGATATGCTTCCTGTTTTTTCTAAATATATATTTCGTGTTTTTTTAGAAGATCCTTAAGATAATCTTTCCCCTATCAATATATTAATTAAATCTACATTTACTCATTAGTAAAATTAAATTGAATCAGGGGAGTGAAAACATCACTATTCGACCCCACACCAACGAATACATTTTTTACGACCTGTTTTTTTGGATCGCATGCCGTATTCAATGGCTGGGTATAAACATTGGCTATTGACTGAATCAATGTATTGCAATGTTTATATTTTAATTATTTATAGTTTAAGGACAAATAATGAGTAAGTTTGTTAAAACAGCTATTGCTGCGGCAATGGTGATGGGCGCGTTCACCTCTACGGCAACAATCGCTGCGGGTAACAACGGTACTGCACGTTTTTACGGCACCATTGAAGACTCAGTGTGTTCTATCGTTCCGGACGATCACAAACTGGAAGTTGATATGGGTGATATCGGTGCCGAAAAACTGAAAAATAACGGCACCACCACGCCGAAAAATTTCCAGATTCGCCTGCAAGATTGCGTATTTGATACTCAGGAAACAATGACCACTACCTTTACTGGTACCGTTTCTTCTGCAAATAGCGGCAATTATTACACCATTTTCAATACCGATACCGGTGCGGCATTTAACAATGTTAGCCTGGCGATCGGTGACTCTCTGGGTACCTCTTACAAAAGCGGCATGGGTATTGACCAGAAAATCGTGAAAGATACTGCCACTAATAAAGGCAAAGCGAAGCAGACTCTGAACTTTAAAGCCTGGCTGGTCGGCGCAGCTGATGCGCCAGATCTGGGTAATTTCGAAGCAAATACCACCTTCCAGATTACTTACCTGTAAGGCATACCCCCATAGCGACACTGCTATGGGGTATTTAAATGGATTTTGACCGAACAAGAATAAAAACGGATAAAAACGTGTATGCCTGACCATTCTCTTTTTCGATTACGGATTCTTCCGTGGTGCATTGCGCTGGCAATGTCAGGGAGTTATAGCAGTGTCTGGGCTGAAGACGACATTCAGTTTGATTCCCGTTTTCTGGAATTAAAAGGCGACACAAAAATTGATCTGAAGCGTTTTTCCAGCCAGGGGTATGTTGAGCCCGGAAAATACAATTTACAGGTTCAACTAAATAAACAGCCATTGGCGGAAGAGTACGATATTTACTGGTATGCTGGTGAAGATGACGTTAGCAAAAGCTATGCTTGTCTGACACCGGAACTGGTGGCGCAGTTTGGTTTAAAAGAAGACGTGGCGAAAAATCTGCAATGGAGCCACGATGGTAAATGCCTGAAGCCCGGTCAACTGGAAGGCGTGGAAATTAAGGCTGATTTAAGCCAGTCCGCATTAGTCATTTCACTACCGCAGGCTTACCTCGAATATACCTGGCCCGACTGGGATCCACCTTCTCGTTGGGATGATGGCATCTCCGGGATCATTGCGGACTACAGCATCACTGCGCAAACACGACACGAAGAAAATGGCGGCGATGACAGTAACGAGATCAGCGGCAACGGGACGGTCGGGGTTAACCTGGGGCCATGGCGTATGCGCGCTGACTGGCAGACCAACTATCAACATACGCGCAGTAATGATGATGACGATGAATTTGGCGGCGATGACACACAAAAAAAATGGGAGTGGAGTCGCTATTATGCCTGGCGGGCGTTACCGTCATTAAAAGCCAAACTGGCGCTGGGCGAAGATTACCTCAATTCCGATATTTTCGACGGTTTTAATTATGTTGGTGGCAGTGTCAGCACTGACGATCAAATGTTGCCTCCCAATCTGCGCGGCTACGCGCCAGACATTTCCGGCGTGGCACACACCACAGCAAAAGTGACCGTCAGCCAGATGGGGCGTGTGATTTACGAAACGCAGGTTCCGGCTGGACCGTTTCGTATTCAGGATCTTGGTGATTCCGTCTCCGGTACGTTGCATATTCGCATTGAAGAGCAGAACGGCCAGGTGCAGGAATATGACATCAGCACCGCCTCGATGCCATACCTCACTCGCCCAGGCCAGGTTCGCTATAAGATCATGATGGGACGTCCGCAAGAGTGGGGCCACCATGTCGAGGGGGGATTTTTCTCTGGTGCTGAAGCCTCCTGGGGCATCGCTAACGGCTGGTCGTTATATGGCGGTGCGCTGGGTGATGAAAACTATCAGTCTGCGGCGCTGGGCGTCGGTCGCGATTTGTCTACCTTCGGCGCGGTCGCGTTTGATGTTACTCATTCGCATACCAAACTGGATAAAGACACCGCTTATGGCAAAGGTTCGCTGGACGGTAACTCCTTCCGTGTGAGTTATTCCAAAGACTTTGACCAGCTCAACAGCCGCGTCACTTTCGCTGGATATCGCTTCTCGGAAGAGAACTTTATGACCATGAGCGAGTATCTGGATGCCAGTGACAGCGAAATGGTCCGTACGGGCAACGACAAAGAGATGTACACCGCCACTTATAACCAGAACTTCCGCGATGCGGGTGTTTCGGTTTATCTCAACTATACCCGCCATACCTACTGGGATCGTGAGGAGCAGACAAACTACAACATCATGCTCTCCCACTATTTCAATATGGGCAGCATTCGTAATATGAGCGTTTCCCTGACTGGCTACCGCTACGAGTATGACAACCGGGCGGATAAGGGCATGTACATTTCGCTCAGTATGCCGTGGGGCGACAACAGTACCGTTAGCTATAACGGCAACTATGGCAGTGGGACGGACAGCAGCCAGGTCGGTTATTTTAGCCGTGTCGATGACGCGACTCACTATCAGTTGAACATCGGCACCAGTGACAAACACACCAGCGTTGATGGCTACTACAGCCATGATGGTTCGCTGGCGCAGGTTGACCTCAGTGCGAACTACCATGAAGGGCAATACACCTCTGCGGGCTTGTCGTTACAGGGCGGCGCAACGCTTACTACCCACGGCGGCGCACTTCACCGTACCCAGAATATGGGCGGGACACGCCTGCTGATTGATGCCGATGGCGTTGCCGATGTTCCGGTGGAAGGTAACGGGGCTGCTGTTTATACCAATATGTTTGGTAAAGCCGTCGTTTCTGACGTTAACAATTATTATCGCAATCAGGCGTATATCGACCTCAACAAATTGCCGGAAAACGCCGAAGCAACCCAGTCGGTGGTGCAAGCCACGCTAACTGAAGGAGCCATTGGCTACCGCAAATTTGCCGTCATCAGTGGTCAAAAAGCGATGGCGGTGCTGCGTTTACAAGATGGCAGCCATCCACCGTTTGGCGCAGAAGTAAAAAATGATAACGAGCAGACAGTGGGCCTTGTCGATGATGACGGTAGTGTCTATCTGGCTGGGGTGAAACCTGGCGAACATATGAGTGTGTTCTGGAGTGGTGTTGCGCATTGCGATATCAACCTGCCGGACCCGCTGCCTGCCGATCTGTTTAACGGCTTGTTACTGCCATGCCAGCATAAAGGCAACGTCGCGCCGGTTGTTCCTGATGACATAAAGCCTGTCATTCAGGAGCAGACGCAACAGGTGACACCCACCGATCCCCCTGTTTCTGTTTCAGCTAACCAATAACGTGATTAAGGAATGATCCATGTCTGATTTACTTTGCTCTGCCAAATTGGGTGCTATGACGCTGGCGTTACTGCTTAGCGCTACCAGTTTGTCTGCCCTGGCGTCTGTAACGCCAGATCGTACCCGTTTGATATTTAATGAAAGCGACAAATCAATCAGCGTGACGCTGCGTAATAACGATCCGAAACTCCCTTATCTGGCTCAAAGCTGGATTGAAGATGAAAAGGGTAACAAGATCACCTCGCCGTTAACTGTGCTGCCGCCAGTGCAACGCATCGATTCAATGATGAACGGGCAGGTAAAAGTGCAGGGAATGCCGGATATCAACAAATTGCCAGCCGATCGTGAAAGCATGTTCTACTTTAACGTGCGCGAGATCCCGCCAAAATCAAACAAACCCAATACCCTGCAAATCGCGCTGCAAACGCGTATCAAGTTGTTCTGGCGACCAAAGGCGCTGGAAAAGGTCAGTATGAAAAGTCCGTGGCAGCACAAGGTGACGCTCACCCGCAGCGGTCAGGCATTTACCGTCAATAACCCAACGCCGTACTACGTGATTATCAGCAACGCCAGTGCGCAGAAAAACGGTAATCCAGCTGCAGGGTTCTCGCCTCTGGTCATTGAGCCGAAAACCACGGTACCGCTGAATGTGAAAATGGATAGCGTACCGGTGCTGACTTACGTCAACGACTTTGGCGCACGGATGCCGCTGTTCTTCCAGTGCAATGGCAACAGCTGCCAGGTGGATGAAGAGCAGAGCCGCAAAGGCTGATGACGGGGGGAGTTATGAGTCAAAAGTTTGTAGTGGGCGCAGGGCTGCTGGTATGCAGTGTCTGTAGTTTATCTGCTATGGCTGGTAGTAAACCCGTGGATTTAATTCTGCGCGTGTTGGTCGATGCTCCGCCACCCTGTTCAATCAAGGGCAGCCAGGTAGAGTTCGGCAATATGATTGCTGATAACGTTGATGGCACCAATTATCGGCAAGATGCGAAATACACGTTGAACTGCACAAACAGTCTTGCTAACGACTTGCGGATGCAACTTAAGGGCAATACCTCAACGATTAACGGCGAAACGGTACTCAGTACCAATATCACCGGGCTGGGCATTCGGATAGAAAATAGCGCCGATAACTCATTGTTTGCCGTCGGTGAAAATAGCTGGACGCCATTTAATATCAATAACCAGCCACAGTTGAAGGCTGTACCTGTGAAGGCAAGCGGGGCGCAACTTGCTGCGGGCGAGTTTAACGCCAGTTTGACCATGGTGGTGGACTATCAATGAGAAAGACTTTCTTAACCCTGCTTTGTGTCAGTAGCGCCATAGCTCATGCTGCTGATGAAGACATCACCTTTCACGGGACATTATTGTCACCGCCAACCTGTAGCATCAGCGGTGGTAAAACCATTGAAGTCGAATTTCGCGATCTCATTATCGACGACATCAACGGCAACTATGGTCGTAAAGAGGTGCCATATGAACTCACTTGTGACTCGACGACCCGTCATCCAGATTGGGAGATGACCCTCACCTGGACTGGTACACAAACCAGTTTTAATGATGCAGCAATTGAAACTGATGTACCCGGTTTTGGTATCGAGCTTCAGCACGATGGTCAGCGTTTTAAACTCAATACTCCGCTTGCTATCAACGCCACTGATTTTACGCAAAAGCCGAAGCTGGAGGCCGTACCGGTAAAAGCGAGTGATGCTGTGTTAAGCGATACGAATTTTTCGGCTTACGCAACATTACGGGTGGATTATCAATGAATAAATCAATGATTCAGTCCGGTGGTTACGTCCTGTTAGCGGGGCTGATATTGGCAATGAGTAGCACGTTATTCGCGGCAGATAATAATCTGCATTTCTCCGGTAATTTATTAAGTAAATCCTGTGCGCTGGTGGTGGATGGCCAATATCTGGCAGAGGTGCGCTTTCCCACGGTCAGTCGTCAGGATTTGAACGTTGCAGGCCAGTCCGCTCGTGTACCCGTAGTCTTTAAGCTGAAAGATTGCAAAGGGCCGGCGGGATACAACGTAAAAGTCACGCTCACGGGGGTAGAAGACAGCGAACAACCCGGTTTTCTGGCACTGGATACGTCATCAACCGCTCAGGGAGTGGGAATTGGCATGGAAAAAACCGACGGAATGCAGGTTGCCATCAACAATACAAATGGGGCGACCTTTGCGCTAACCAATGGCAATAACGATATCAATTTCAGAGCCTGGCTACAGGCGAAAAGCGGCCGTGATGTGACGATCGGTGAATTTACCGCCTCTTTAACTGCGACATTTGAGTATATTTAAAATGAAAATACTACGATGGTTGTTCGCTCTGGTCATGCTTATTGCTACTACAGAAGCTATGGCTGCCGGGCATAGCGTTGACGTTTACTACGGTTACAACGGTGATTCGCGTAATATTGCGACTTTTAATTTAAAAATAATGATGCCATCCGCAGTGTACGTTGGTGAATATAAAAGTAGTCAATGGCTCATGACTGGGGAAATATTGCAAAATGTGAGCTGGAGTGGTCCTCCTCCTGCCCCTTCGGTTAAGCTGATTGGCTACCATCAAAATATCAACAAAGCAAGTTGTCCTGGATTACCGTCTGGGTGGAACTGCGGGTATTATACATTTGAGGTTATTGTCTCTGCAGAGATTGAATCTTACTTTTCTTGTCCATGGTTGGTTATTATGAATGACTCTGAAGCCTCTCCAGGGGGCGTGACGTATCAGGGGCCTGATAGTCACGACACGATTTGTCCATCCGTTTCTGTTCAACCTTATGACGTTTCATGGAATGAGAATTATGTCAGTAAGTCAAAACTGCTCACCCTGCAGTCGACGGGCGGTGTGGTTGAGAAAACGCTTTCAACGTATTTGATGAAAGATGGGAAGTTGTGCGACAGTACGCAGATGAATGAAACAGGTGGTTACTGCCGCTGGGTTGCACAGATGATAACTTTTACCGCGTCGGGATGTGACAAGGCGGAAGTCTCGGTCACGCCAAATCGACACCCTATAACGGACAAACAGTTACACGATATGGTCGTGCGTGTTGATACCAGCAGTATGCAGCCAATCGATTCTACTTGCCGGTTCCAGTACATACTGAATGAGTTGTAGCCCTTAGATACACCAGGCAGGGGCATTCGCCCCTGCCATTACCCGTACCTGGCGCAACGCGCTCAACTCCTCAGGGCAACTCCGGCGGCAGCCACTCTTCGACTTCAATCAACACCAACAACGCCGCATCACCGCCATACTCTTTTGGTGCCTGATGAAAGGCCATCACATGCGGATGTTGTGCCAGCCACAGCGGTGTTTGTTGCTTCAAAATATGCTTCCCGTGCCCATGCATCACGCAGGCGCAAAACACATGTTCACGGCGGCAGGCGGCAATCAACGCCCCCAGTTCCTGCTTGGCCTGCAGCTGCGTCAGACCGTGTAAATCCAAAAACAACTCCGGCGAATAATCGCCACGGCGCAGTTTCTTCGCCTCAAAATGGCTGACATCCGGGCGAACATATTTCACCGGACCTTCGGTATTTAATAACGGCTGAAACTCATCGGAGAAATAATGGCTGGCATCAGCCTGCTCCTGGATCAAGCGTTTCACCGGCACTTCGCTGATTTTTTTACGCTGCGGTCGGTGGACAATCGTGTCCTGCTTAATCTTGCGAGTCCCCGCCATCAACTGGCGAAACAGAGCCTGGTCCTCCTCGCTAAGTGTTGTTTTCTTTTTCATTTATCTGTCTCTATTTCTAATTTTCCTACAGTTTACCCGACTCGTAGCGCAATCGATCGTTTTAAACGTATTTTTCCTCACTCACCGCGCGTGAATGCTGATTTATCGTCATCTTCATGGCAAACTAGCCGCCGAAATTATTGCGATCATGCCCTGGAGGAATACGTGGATAAAATTTTCGTTGATGAAGCAGTAAATGAGCTGCAAACCATTCAGGACATGTTGCGCTGGTCGGTGAGCCGCTTCAGCGCGGCAAATATCTGGTACGGTCACGGTACCGATAACCCGTGGGATGAAGCCGTACAGCTGGTGTTGCCTTCGCTCTACCTGCCGCTGGATATTCCGGAAGATATGCGCACCGCGCGTCTGACCTCCAGCGAAAAACACCGTATTGTTGAACGCGTGATCCGCCGCGTCAATGAACGCATTCCGGTGGCTTACCTGACCAACAAAGCGTGGTTCTGCGGCCATGAATTTTACGTCGATGAACGCGTGCTGGTGCCGCGCTCGCCGATTGGTGAACTGATCAACAATAAATTTGCCGGACTTATCAGCAAGCAACCGCAGCATATTTTAGATATGTGTACTGGTAGCGGCTGCATCGCCATTGCCTGTGCTTATGCCTTCCCGGATGCAGAAGTCGACGCGGTGGATATCTCTCCAGACGCGCTGGCGGTTGCTGAACAGAACATCGAAGAACACGGTCTGATCCACAACGTCATTCCGATTCGTTCCGATCTGTTCCGCGACTTGCCGAAAGTGCAGTACGACCTGATTGTCACTAACCCGCCGTATGTCGATGCGGAAGATATGTCCGACCTGCCAAACGAATACCGCCACGAGCCGGAACTGGGCCTGGCATCTGGCACTGACGGCCTGAAACTGACGCGTCGCATTCTCGGTAACGCGGCAGATTACCTTGCTGATGATGGCGTGTTGATTTGTGAAGTCGGCAACAGCATGGTACATCTTATGGAACAATATCCGGATGTTCCGTTCACCTGGCTGGAGTTTGATAACGGCGGCGATGGTGTGTTTATGCTCACCAAAGAGCAGCTTATTGCCGCACGAGAACATTTCGCGATTTATAAAGATTAAGTAAACACGCAAACACAACAATAACGGAGCCGTGATGGCTGGAAACACAATTGGACAACTCTTTCGCGTAACCACCTTCGGCGAATCGCACGGGCTGGCGCTCGGCTGCATCGTCGATGGTGTTCCGCCAGGCATTCCGCTGACGGAAGCGGACCTGCAACATGACCTCGACCGTCGTCGCCCTGGGACATCGCGCTATACCACCCAGCGCCGCGAGCCGGATCAGGTCAAAATTCTCTCCGGTGTTTTTGAAGGCGTTACTACCGGCACCAGCATTGGCTTGTTGATCGAAAACACTGACCAGCGCTCTCAGGATTACAGTGCGATTAAGGACGTTTTCCGTCCAGGCCATGCCGATTACACCTACGAACAAAAATACGGTCTGCGCGATTATCGCGGCGGTGGACGTTCTTCCGCCCGCGAAACCGCCATGCGCGTGGCGGCAGGAGCTATTGCCAAAAAATATCTCGCCGAGAAATTTGGTATTGAAATCCGTGGCTGCCTGACCCAGATGGGCGACATTCCGCTGGATATCAAAGACTGGTCGCAGGTCGAGCAAAATCCGTTTTTTTGCCCGGACCCCGACAAAATCGACGCGTTAGACGAGTTGATGCGTGCGCTGAAAAAAGAGGGCGACTCCATCGGCGCTAAAGTCACCGTTGTTGCCAGTGGCGTTCCTGCCGGACTTGGCGAGCCGGTCTTTGACCGCCTGGATGCTGACATCGCCCATGCGCTGATGAGCATCAACGCGGTGAAAGGCGTGGAAATTGGCGACGGCTTTGACGTGGTGGCGCTGCGCGGCAGCCAGAACCGCGATGAAATCACCAAAGACGGTTTCCAGAGCAACCATGCGGGCGGCATTCTCGGCGGTATCAGCAGCGGGCAGCAAATCATTGCCCATATGGCGCTGAAACCGACCTCCAGCATTACCGTGCCGGGTCGTACCATTAACCGCTTTGGCGAAGAAGTTGAGATGATCACCAAAGGCCGTCACGATCCCTGTGTCGGGATCCGCGCAGTGCCGATCGCAGAAGCGATGCTGGCGATCGTTTTAATGGATCACCTGTTACGGCAACGGGCGCAAAATGCCGATGTGAAGACTGATATTCCACGCTGGTAAAAAATGAATAAAACCGCGATTGCGCTGCTGGCTCTGCTTGCCAGTAGCGCCAGCCTGGCAGCGACGCCGTGGCAAAAAATAACCCAACCTGTGCCGGGTAGCGCACAATCGATAGGCAGTTTTTCTAATGGCTGTATTGTCGGCGCTGACACGCTGCCGATACAGTCCGAACATTATCAGGTCATGCGTACCGATCAGCGTCGCTATTTCGGTCACCCGGATCTGGTGATGTTTATCCAGCGTCTGAGTAGCCAGGTGAGCAATCTGGGCATGGGTACGGTGCTGATTGGCGATATGGGGATGCCCGCTGGTGGGCGTTTCAACGGCGGTCATGCCAGCCACCAGACCGGACTGGATGTCGATATCTTTCTGCAACTGCCGAAAACTCGCTGGACCTCCGCGCAGCTCTTGCGCCCGCAAGCACTGGACTTAGTTTCCCGCGACGGTAAACACGTTGTCTCCACGCTGTGGAAGCCAGAAATTTTCAGCTTGATCAAACTCGCCGCCCAGGACAAAGACGTCACGCGCATTTTTGTTAATCCGGCGATTAAACAACAACTTTGCCTTGATGCGGGCACCGATCGCGACTGGTTGCGCAAAGTGCGACCCTGGTTCCAGCATCGCGCGCATATGCATGTACGATTACGTTGCCCTGCCGATAGTCTGGAGTGTGAAGATCAACCTTTACCGCCATCAGGCGATGGTTGCGGGGCAGAACTGCAAAGCTGGTTTGAACCTCCAAAACCGGGAACAACAAAGCCTGAGAAGAAGACACCGCCTCCGTTGCCGCCTTCCTGCCAGGCGCTACTGGATGAGCACGTGATCTAATGGAAACGTTTAATAGCCTGTTTATGGTTTCCCCGCTGTTGCTGGGAGTTCTCTTTTTTGTCGCCATGCTGGCGGGATTTATCGACTCGATTGCCGGTGGCGGTGGGTTACTCACCATTCCGGCATTGATGGCAGCGGGGATGTCTCCCGCTAATGCGCTGGCAACCAATAAACTGCAAGCCTGCGGCGGCTCTATTTCCGCTACTATCTACTTTATTCGCCGCAAAGTGGTTAGTTTAAGCGATCAGAAACTCAATATCGCCATGACCTTTGTCGGCTCAATGAGCGGCGCACTGCTGGTGCAATACGTTCAGGCTGATGTCTTACGGCAGATTTTGCCCATTCTGGTAATTTGTATCGGCCTCTATTTCTTGCTGATGCCAAAGCTAGGTGAAGAAGACCGCCAGCGCCGGATGTACGGTTTACCCTTCGCGTTAATAGCCGGTGGCTGCGTCGGTTTTTATGATGGATTCTTTGGCCCGGCTGCCGGGTCGTTTTACGCGCTGGCCTTCGTTACGCTGTGCGGATTTAACCTCGCCAAAGCCACGGCTCACGCCAAATTACTCAACGCAACGTCAAACATCGGCGGTTTACTGCTGTTTATTCTCGGCGGCAAAGTGATTTGGGCGACGGGCTTTGTCATGCTGGTGGGGCAGTTCCTCGGCGCGCGCATGGGTTCACGACTGGTGTTGAGCAAAGGACAAAAGCTGATCCGCCCGATGATTGTTATCGTCTCGGCGGTGATGAGTGCCAAATTACTTTACGACAGCCACGGACAGGAGATCCTCCACTGGTTGGGGATGAACTAATGAACAGTACACACCACTACGAGCAGTTGATTGAAATTTTTAATAGCTGCTTTGCCGATGATTTTAATACCCGTCTGATTAAAGGCGACGACGAACCGATCTATCTTCCTGCTGATGCGGAAGTACCGTATAACCGAATCGTCTTTGCTCATGGCTTTTATGCCAGCGCAATTCATGAGATTTCGCACTGGTGTATTGCCGGGAAAGCGCGCCGTGAGCTGGTTGATTTCGGCTACTGGTATTGCCCGGACGGACGCGATGCCCAAACGCAAAGCCAGTTTGAAGATGTTGAAGTGAAGCCGCAGGCGCTCGACTGGTTGTTCTGTGTGGCGGCGGGATATCCGTTTAACGTCAGTTGCGACAATCTGGAAGGGGATTTCGAACCGGATCGTGTGGTGTTTCAACGGCGAGTACATGCGCAGGTGATGGATTATCTGACAAATGGCATTCCGGAACGTCCGGCACGCTTCATTAAAGCACTACAAAATTATTATCACACGCCGGAACTTACGGCGGAACAGTTCCCGTGGCCGGAAGCGCTCAACTGAAGCCAGCGCCACGTTTTACAATGAGGAAAGAAGATGATCGCGGAGTTTGAATCACGCATTCTGGCATTAATCGACGGTATGGTTGACCATGCCAGTGATGATGAGTTGTTTGCCAGTGGGTATTTGCGTGGCCACCTGACATTAGCCATCGCAGAACTGGAAAGTGGTGATGACCACTCCGCTCAGGCGGTGCATACGACCGTTAGCCAGAGTCTGGAAAAAGCCATTGGTGCTGGTGAATTGTCGCCGCGTGACCAGGCGCTGGTGACCGATATGTGGGAAAACCTGTTTCAGCAGGCGTCACAGCAGTAAGTTGCGGCGTCTGGAGCAGCATGCCTGATGCGACGCTTATCGCGTCTTATCAGGCCTACACGTCACACGTAGGTCGGATAAGGCGTTCACGCCGCATCCGGCAAACACTGCGAGAGCAGATTACCCCGCCTTAACCGCTTTACCCTTCAACAATTTCCGCACCCATAACCGATTCGGGTTTAACGCCGCCAGCGTACTGGCATCCATCGGAATCGGTTCGTCGCTCATCTGCGCCGCCAGAATCTCGGCACACAGCGGGGCAGAACACAAACCGCGAGAACCTAAAGCCGCAAACATAAAGAGATCGTCAAAAACCGGCGCGCTTACCGCCTCATCTTTCTGCTCCGCCAACGACGCATATTCCACGAGTGTTGCCTCATAATCGGGAACATTGCCTACCATTGGCAGATGATCGCGGGTGGCACAACGCACACCGCAGCGCGCCTCTTTATCACTGACATCAACCTCTTTTGCCCACTGTGCCTGCGGGAAACAATCAATCAACCGCTGGCGATTCTGCTGCTGATCGTCCTCACTGTACGCCGTATCTTCGCTGCCGCGATGATAACTGGCACCAATACAATGATGTTGATTCGCCGGATTTTGTGGCGTGAGATAACCGTCATAGCACAGCACCTGCTTCAGCTCTGCCAATTCCGGCGTTGTCGGAATATGGCTGACCTGCCCGGCAACCGAATACACCGGGAGAGTCGACGTTTGGCTGAATCGGCTGATTTGATGCCCGTTCGCCAGTACCACTACGCTGTGTGTTGCTTGCTGATCTCCTGCAAAATTCAACAACCAACAGTCATCCTTACGGGATAAATTCTGTAACTGATATTGATAATAAATCTGCAAACCCTGCTGTTGCGCCAGTTCCAGCACATTACGGGTCAGTTCTGCTGGGCACAGCCAACCACCTTGCGGATAAGTAATGCCGCTGCAATTTGTCGCAACGCCCGTAATTTGTTCAACCGCATTTGCCTCAACGGCTACAGCCAGTTCTGCGGGTAAATCCATTGACAACATCTGTGCGATTTTATGCTGGCTTTTCTCATCCCAGCCTAACTGCGTGACGCCGCACCAGTCATGATCAAATTTAACGGGTAATTGGTCGTAAAACCGACGAGCAAAAGTAAACGCATTAGAGAAAAAGCGGTTTAGCGCCTCATCGTGTTTGCTTAATAACGGATACAGCGCCCCCTGGCGATTGCCGGAAGCACCCAGTGCGGGGGCCTCATCCGCGCAATAAAGCGTTACCTGCCAGCCGCGCCGTAATAGCGCCAGCGACAACAACGCGCTGGCAATACCACCGCCGATAATCGCCGCTTCCCGTTTGCTGCTGCCCGTGCGGTTAAACCACGGCGCGGAGCAGGGGAGCGGTAATGTCTGTTCCATCACCCCGCAAAGCATTTCCCGTTTGCGCCCAAAGCCCTTACGTTTTTGCATCGTGAATCCGGCGTCCTGCAAACCGCGGCGGACAAAACCGGCAGACGTAAATGTCGCCAGCGTGCCGCCCGGACGCGCCAACCTTGCCATGGCGTTAAACAGATTTTGCGTCCACATATCCGGGTTTTTCGCTGGCGCAAAGCCGTCCAGAAACCAGGCATCTACTTTTTGATTTAGCGAATCGTCCAGTTGGCTGGTCAGTTCGTTAATATCGCCAAACCATAAATCCAGCGTCACGCGGCCTTCATCGAGCAATAAACGATGGCAACCGGGCAAGGGCATTGGCCACTGCGCCTGAAGTTGTTCTGCCCACGGAGCCAGTTCCGGCCAGTGTTGATGCGCTAAGGCTAAATCCGCACGGGTGAGGGGAAATTTCTCAAAACTAATGAAATGTAAGCGTTGTAATTGCGCTTGCGGATGCGCTTCGCGAAACTGATCAAATGCCTGCCATAGCGTCAGGAAGTTTAATCCGGTGCCGAAGCCGCTCTCTGCTACCACAAACAGAGGATGTGGATGCTCAGGAAAGCGTACCTCTAATTGGTTGCCTCCCAGAAAAACATAACGCGTCTCTTCCAGCCCGTTATCGTTGGAAAAATAGACATCGTCAAAATCTCGGGAAACAGGTGTACCCTCAGCATTAAATTCGAGGTTGGCAGGTTGTATGGAGTAGTGTTTCACGTAAGTTACTCGTCTTACAGGCGGTGGCTCGATCTTAGCGATGTGTGTAAGGCTGCGCAAATTTCTCTATTAAATGGCTGATCGGACTTGTTCGGCGTACAAGTGTACGCTATTGTGCATTCGAAACTTACTCTATGTGCGACTTACAGAGGTATTGAATGAAACGTGCAGTGATTACTGGCCTGGGCATTGTTTCCAGCATCGGTAATAACCAGCAGGAAGTCCTGGCATCTCTGCGTGAAGGACGTTCAGGGATCACTTTCTCTCAGGAGCTGAAGGATTCCGGCATGCGTAGCCACGTCTGGGGCAACGTAAAACTGGATACCACTGGCCTCATTGACCGCAAAGTTGTGCGTTTTATGAGCGACGCATCCATTTATGCATTCCTTTCTATGGAGCAGGCAATCGCTGATGCGGGCCTCTCTCCGGAAGCTTACCAGAATAACCCGCGCGTTGGCCTGATTGCAGGTTCCGGCGGCGGCTCCCCGCGTTTCCAGGTGTTCGGCGCTGACGCAATGCGCGGCCCGCGCGGCCTGAAAGCGGTTGGCCCGTATGTGGTCACCAAAGCGATGGCATCCGGCGTTTCTGCCTGCCTCGCCACCCCGTTTAAAATTCATGGCGTTAACTACTCCATCAGCTCCGCGTGTGCGACTTCCGCACACTGTATCGGTAACGCAGTAGAGCAGATCCAACTGGGCAAACAGGACATCGTGTTTGCTGGCGGCGGCGAAGAGCTGTGCTGGGAAATGGCTTGCGAATTCGACGCAATGGGTGCGCTGTCTACTAAATACAACGACACCCCGGAAAAAGCCTCCCGTACTTACGACGCTCACCGTGACGGTTTCGTTATCGCTGGCGGCGGCGGTATGGTAGTGGTTGAAGAGCTGGAACACGCGCTGGCGCGTGGTGCTCACATCTATGCTGAAATCGTTGGCTACGGCGCAACCTCTGATGGTGCAGACATGGTTGCTCCGTCTGGCGAAGGCGCAGTACGCTGCATGAAGATGGCGATGCATGGCGTTGATACCCCAATCGATTACCTGAACTCCCACGGTACTTCGACTCCGGTTGGCGACGTGAAAGAGCTGGCAGCTATCCGTGAAGTGTTCGGCGATAAGAGCCCGGCGATTTCTGCAACCAAAGCCATGACCGGTCACTCTCTGGGCGCTGCTGGCGTACAGGAAGCTATCTACTCTCTGCTGATGCTGGAACACGGCTTTATCGCCCCGAGCATCAACATTGAAGAGCTGGACGAGCAGGCTGCGGGTCTGAACATCGTGACCGAAACGACCGATCGCGAACTGACCACCGTTATGTCTAACAGCTTCGGCTTCGGCGGCACCAACGCCACGCTGGTAATGCGCAAGCTGAAAGATTAATTCGCAGTAGGTCGGAGTAGACGCGCCAGCGTCGCATCCGACGTTACGCGCCAATGCGGCCTCCGGCACTAACGCAAAAGGGAACCTGATGGTTCCCTTTTTCACATCATTGACAATCGCCGCCAGTTCCAGGCAAACTTCCCGCTTTGTCGATTTCCTTCTGAAAAGACGTACGCGTTAAATCCTGCCAACGCACCGTAACCCTGAAACCAGAGAGATGAGACGGGGATACTCCTCGCCTTGCGCTGCATTCTGGAGTAATGCATGACTGCTGTAAGCCAAACCGAAACACGATCTTCTGCCAATTTTTCGCTCTTCCGCATCGCTTTTGCGGTTTTTCTCACCTACATGACCGTAGGGTTGCCGTTGCCGGTTATCCCGCTGTTTGTTCATCATGAACTGGGCTATGGCAATACCATGGTCGGCATTGCCGTCGGGATTCAGTTTCTGGCTACGGTGCTGACGCGTGGTTACGCCGGGCGACTGGCCGATCAATATGGTGCAAAACGTTCGGCGCTTCAGGGAATGTTAGCTTGTGGTCTGGCTGGCGGCGCGTTGCTGCTGGCGGCGATTTTGCCTGTCTCCGCACCGTTCAAATTTGCTCTGTTGGTCGTCGGGCGTTTGATTCTTGGCTTTGGTGAAAGCCAGTTACTGACAGGCGCTCTGACCTGGGGACTAGGCATCGTAGGGCCAAAACACTCTGGCAAAGTGATGTCATGGAACGGAATGGCGATTTACGGTGCCCTCGCTGTTGGTGCTCCGCTTGGCCTGTTGATTCATAGCCATTACGGTTTTGCCGCACTGGCGATCACCACAATGGTATTACCCGTACTGGCGTGGGCCTGTAACGGCACAGTGCGCAAAGTACCGGCCCTGGCGGGAGAACGTCCATCGCTGTGGAGCGTTGTCGGGCTTATCTGGAAACCAGGGTTAGGTCTGGCACTACAAGGCGTTGGTTTTGCTGTTATCGGGACTTTCGTTTCGCTCTACTTTGCCAGCAAAGGATGGGCGATGGCGGGCTTTACTCTTACCGCGTTTGGCGGCGCATTTGTCGTGATGCGCGTCATGTTTGGCTGGATGCCGGACCGTTTTGGCGGCGTGAAAGTGGCGATTGTCTCTCTGCTTGTAGAAACGGTGGGCTTGTTGCTGCTCTGGCAAGCCCCAGGTGCATGGGTCGCATTAGCGGGCGCGGCGTTAACCGGAGCCGGATGTTCGCTTATCTTTCCTGCGCTGGGCGTGGAGGTGGTTAAACGCGTCCCCTCACAAGTTCGCGGCACCGCACTGGGCGGTTACGCCGCGTTTCAGGATATCGCCCTCGGCGTCTCCGGGCCGCTGGCGGGAATGCTGGCGACCACGTTTGGTTACTCTTCGGTATTTCTTGCCGGGGCGATCTCTGCGGTGCTGGGTATTATTGTCACGATACTGTCATTTCGTCGGGGTTAACGAACCAGCCAGACCAGCATCAGGATAATCGCGACTAACAGTATCCACAGCGCGGGACGCGTTGCCATATTTTGCAACGTGTCCATCATCGGTGGAAAAGGATTAAGCAGCGGTTGCATAACACGCGGATCAATCCCTTTAACCCGCCGTTGATAAAGCTGATTAAGAATATCCTCGGCCTGGGCAGAAGAAAGCGATGATTGCGCAGAAAGACCATATTTTTGCTGGATATATGCCGATAACGCCGCCAGTTCACTGGCATCTAAAGGTTGTTTTAGCGTCATCTGTAGTGATTCCAGCGTCGGCGTATTTTGCTGGCTTAGCGTCTGACGCGCCTGTAGCCAGGTCACCAGATGGTTAAACAGTTTCGCTGGAATTAACTCGCCATCTTTCACCCCGGAAAGTTCCAGCATCGATTGCCAGATCTGTTTGCTGGGTTCCCCCGTTGCCGCCGCAAGTTTGGTCACCAGCTGTTTTAGCGCATTGTGCTCCGCCGGTAATAAAGGACGGTCGGTCGCCTCGCGCTGCTGTGGTTGCGGAATAACCATCTTCCCTTCCTGCAACAGGGTGAGAATGGTTTTTAATTGCTCCGGTGAGAGCTGATTCAGCGGCGTCTGACCAAAGTTATGACGGATATAATCCGTGACCGCCTGACGATTATTCCCCAGACGTAAATACTCCCCTAATTGCGCTAAAAGCTGGCGGGCAGAATGGCTTTTTTGCGCGGCCAGCAGACGTTGCGCCAGATTATGCTCAGCGGCAGGGAAGTGACGCGAAAGCAGCGGTGAATCTCCCGACAGACCAATATCGTGCCTGATACCCGCCCACAGTTCTGCTCTTTGCTGTTGCGTCAGTGAGGTCACTTTCGTCATTAAGCTTTCCAGCGAAGTACGTTGCTGACTGGATAAAGGCTGATTGCCCGTGCCAGACGGCAGATTATCTCCCTGACCTGGTGGTTGCCCAGGAGGAGGGCCGGAAATAGGTTGTATCATTACGTATCCTTATACCTGAAATCTTCGCAAGTATGCCTGGCCGCGAGATTATGGCACACTTGTCCGGTTAACTCTCGTCTCATACAGGTAACACAAACGTGAAAATCCTTGTTGATGAAAATATGCCTTATGCCCGCGACTTATTTAGCCGTTTGGGTGAGGTGACCGCGGTTCCCGGGCGTCCAATCCCCGTCGCTCAACTGGCAGACGCGGATGCGCTGATGGTGCGTTCGGTCACGAAAGTGAATGAATCTTTGCTGGCAGGAAAACCCATTAAATTTGTTGGCACTGCCACTGCGGGGACCGACCATGTCGATGAAGCATGGTTGAAGCAGGCGGGAATTGGTTTTTCCGCTGCACCTGGCTGTAATGCGATTGCGGTGGTGGAATATGTTTTCTCCTCCCTGCTGATGCTTGCCGAACGCGATGGATTTTCACTGTACGACCGTACGGTGGGGATCGTGGGCGTTGGTAACGTTGGACGTCGATTGCAGGCGCGACTGGAAGCGTTAGGGATTAAAACCTTACTTTGCGATCCGCCTCGCGCCGACCGTGGGGATGAGGGTGATTTCCGCTCGCTGGATGAGTTAGTCCAGCGCGCGGATATTCTGACTTTCCATACGCCACTCTTTAAAGATGGTCCGTACAAAACGCTACATCTGGCGGATGAAAAACTGATCCGTAGCCTGAAGCCCGGAGCGATTCTGATTAACGCCTGCCGTGGCGCAGTCGTCGATAATACTGCGTTGCTGACCTGCCTGAATGAAGGCCAGAAGTTAAGCGTAGTGCTGGATGTCTGGGAAGGCGAACCGGAACTCAACGTCGAGCTGCTGAAAAAAGTGGATATCGGCACGCCGCATATCGCAGGCTATACCCTGGAAGGTAAAGCACGCGGTACTACGCAAGTGTTTGAAGCTTATAGCAAGTTTATTGGGCATGAACAGCACGTTGCGCTGGATACATTACTGCCTGCGCCAGAGTTTGGTCGCATTACGCTACATGGCCCGCTCGATCAACCGACGCTGAAAAGGCTGGTGCATTTGGTGTATGATGTGCGCCGCGATGACGCACCGCTGCGTAAAGTCGCCGGGATACCGGGTGAGTTCGATAAACTGCGCAAAAACTATCTTGAGCGCCGTGAATGGTCATCTCTGTATGTAATTTGTGATGACGCCAGTGCGGCATCATTGCTGTGTAAACTGGGTTTTAACGCCGTTCATCATCCGGCACGTTAATCTCTTCTTCATGCTCTCTGCTGTAACATTGGCAGGGAGCTTTGCTATTTCTGGAGTAAACCACCATGTCTGAAGGCTGGAACATTGCCGTCCTGGGCGCAACTGGCGCTGTGGGCGAAGCCCTGCTTGAAACGCTGGCTGAACGTCAGTTCCCGGTTGGGGAAATTTATGCACTGGCACGTAACGAAAGCGCAGGCGAACAACTGCGCTTTGGTGGTAAGACAATCACCGTGCAGGATGCCGCTGAATTCGACTGGACGCAGGCGCAGCTGGCATTTTTTGTCGCAGGCAAAGAAGCTACCGCTGCCTGGGTTGAAGAAGCGACCAACTCAGGTTGCCTGGTGATCGACAGCAGTGGATTGTTTGCTCTCGAACCCGACGTACCGCTGGTGGTGCCGGAAGTAAACCCGTTTGTACTGACAGATTACCGGAACCGGAATGTCATCGCCGTACCAGACAGTCTGACCAGCCAGCTGCTGGCGGCACTGAAACCGTTAATCGATCAGGGCGGTTTATCACGTATCAGCGTTACCAGCCTGATTTCAGCCTCCGCCCAGGGCAAAAAAGCGGTCGATGCGTTAGCGGGGCAGAGTGCGAAATTGCTCAACGGCATTCCGATTGACGAAGAAGATTTCTTCGGGCGTCAGCTGGCGTTCAACATGCTGCCGTTACTGCCGGATAGCGAAGGTAGCGTGCGTGAAGAACGTCGTATCGTTGACGAAGTACGCAAAATCCTGCAGGACGAAGGGCTGATGATTTCGGCTAGCGTCGTCCAGGCACCGGTATTCTACGGTCATGCCCAGATGGTCAACTTTGAAGCTCTGCGTCCACTGGCAGCAGAAGAAGCGCGTGATGCGTTTGTTCAAGGCGAAGATATTGTGCTCTCTGAAGAGAACGAATTCCCAACTCAGGTAGGTGATGCTTCGGGTACGCCGCATCTTTCTGTTGGCTGCGTGCGTAATGACTACGGTATGCCGGAGCAAGTCCAGTTCTGGTCGGTGGCCGATAACGTTCGCTTTGGCGGCGCGCTGATGGCAGTAAAAATCGCCGAGAAACTGGTGCAGGAGTATCTGTACTAATGTCCGACCAGCAACAACCGCCAGTTTATAAAATTGCGCTGGGCATTGAGTACGACGGCAGTAAGTATTACGGCTGGCAACGGCAGAACGAAGTCCGCAGTGTGCAGGAGAAGCTGGAAAAGGCGCTCTCCCAGGTGGCGAACGAACCCATCACCGTCTTCTGCGCCGGGCGTACTGACGCAGGGGTACACGGTACCGGGCAGGTTGTGCATTTCGAAACAACCGCGCTGCGCAAAGACGCGGCGTGGACCTTGGGCGTAAATGCGAATTTACCTGGTGACATCGCTGTGCGTTGGGTTAAAGCTGTACCTGATGATTTTCATGCCCGATTTAGCGCCACGGCTCGCCGTTATCGCTACATCATCTACAATCATCGGCTGCGCCCGGCGGTACTGAGTAAAGGGGTAACCCATTTTTACGAACCGCTGGACGCTGAACGGATGCATCGGGCTGCGCAATGCTTGCTGGGCGAGAATGATTTCACCTCGTTCCGTGCGGTGCAGTGCCAGTCCCGAACCCCGTGGCGCAACGTTATGCATATTAATGTCACGCGTCACGGTCCTTATGTGGTGGTAGATATTAAAGCGAATGCTTTTGTACATCATATGGTCAGGAATATTGTCGGCAGCCTGATGGAAGTCGGTGCCCACAACCAGCCGGAGAGCTGGATAGCAGAGTTGCTGGCGGCAAAGGACAGAACGCTGGCGGCAGCAACGGCAAAAGCGGAAGGGCTGTATCTGGTCGCGGTGGATTACCCTGACCGGTATGATCTTCCAAAACCGCCAATGGGCCCGCTATTTCTGGCGGACTAACGAGAATAATGCTCGGAACATTTCAGGCTGTAGCCAACGTAGTTACAGCCTGAAAGATGACGAGTACAAGGCATAGGCAAATATGGACCTGATTTATTTCCTCATCGATTTTATCCTGCACATTGACGTGCATCTGGCAGAGCTGGTCGCGGAGTACGGCGTCTGGGTTTATGCCATTTTGTTCTTAATTTTGTTCTGTGAAACCGGTCTGGTGGTAACGCCGTTTTTACCGGGTGATTCATTGCTGTTTGTTGCCGGAGCGTTGGCATCACTGGAAACCAACGATCTCAACGTCCATATGATGGTGGTGCTGATGCTGATCGCCGCGATTGTGGGTGACGCGGTCAATTACACTATCGGGCGGTTGTTCGGTGAAAAGTTGTTCAGTAATCCCAATTCGAAAATTTTCCGTCGCAGTTATCTCGACAAAACCCATCAGTTTTATGAGAAACATGGCGGCAAAACGATTATTCTCGCCCGTTTTGTGCCGATCGTCAGAACGTTCGCCCCGTTTGTTGCGGGAATGGGCCACATGTCGTACCGTCATTTCGCCGCTTATAACGTGATCGGCGCACTGTTGTGGGTACTGCTTTTTACCTACGCAGGCTATTTCTTCGGTACAATCCCGATGGTTCAGGATAACCTTAAGCTGCTGATCGTCGGGATTATTGTGGTTTCTATTTTGCCGGGCGTCATCGAAATAATCCGTCACAAACGCGCTGCGGCACGCGCCGCAAAATAAAAAGTAACTCCGCGGTTCGACCACTTTTTTATCCAAAGTTTCGGGCTGTTATGTTTTAATGTGCAACATTCATGGTCTGTTGGGGGCAAAAATGGCATTATGCGTCCCCAAAGATAAAACTGGCATCGAACCAGGTTCAGACAGAAAGGTCCCTAATGAGCTGGATTGAACGAATTAAAAGCAACATTACTCCCACCCGCAAGGCGAGCATTCCTGAAGGGGTGTGGACTAAGTGTGATAGCTGCGGTCAGGTTTTATACCGCGCTGAGCTGGAACGTAATCTTGAGGTCTGTCCGAAGTGTGACCATCACATGCGTATGACAGCGCGTAATCGCCTGCATAGCCTGTTAGATGAAGGAAGCCTTGTGGAGCTGGGTAGCGAGCTTGAGCCGAAAGATGTGCTGAAGTTTCGTGACTCCAAGAAGTATAAAGACCGTCTGGCATCTGCGCAGAAAGAAACCGGCGAAAAAGATGCGCTGGTGGTGATGAAAGGCACTCTGTATGGAATGCCGGTTGTCGCTGCGGCATTCGAGTTCGCCTTTATGGGCGGTTCAATGGGGTCTGTTGTGGGTGCACGTTTCGTGCGTGCCGTTGAGCAGGCGCTGGAAGATAACTGCCCGCTGATCTGCTTCTCCGCCTCTGGTGGCGCACGTATGCAGGAAGCACTGATGTCGCTGATGCAGATGGCGAAAACCTCTGCGGCACTGGCAAAAATGCAGGAGCGCGGCTTGCCGTACATCTCCGTGCTGACCGACCCGACGATGGGCGGTGTTTCTGCAAGTTTCGCCATGCTGGGCGATCTCAACATCGCTGAACCGAAAGCGTTAATCGGCTTTGCCGGTCCGCGTGTTATCGAACAGACCGTTCGCGAAAAACTGCCGCCTGGATTCCAGCGCAGTGAATTCCTGATCGAGAAAGGCGCGATCGACATGATCGTCCGTCGTCCGGAAATGCGCCTGAAACTGGCGAGCATTCTGGCGAAGTTGATGAATCTGCCAGCGCCGAATCCTGAAGCGCCGCGTGAAGGCGTAGTGGTACCCCCGGTACCGGATCAGGAACCTGAGGCCTGATAACTGATAAGGGCAGGGCCACTGGCTCTGCCCTTTTGCTATTCTCACCGTAACGAATCAGCGGATACCATGATTATCAAACGCACTCCTCAAGCCGCGTCGCCTCTGGCTTCGTGGCTTTCTTATCTGGAAAACCTGCACAGTAAAACTATCGATCTCGGCCTTGAGCGCGTGAGCCTGGTCGCGGCGCGTCTTGGCGTCCTGAAACCAGCGCCATTTGTGTTTACCGTTGCGGGTACGAATGGCAAAGGCACCACCTGCCGTACGCTGGAGTCGATTCTGATGGCGGCAGGGTACAAAGTGGGCGTCTACAGTTCGCCTCATCTGGTGCGTTATACCGAGCGCGTACGTGTGCAGGGCCAGGAATTGCCGGAATCGGCCCACACCGCCTCTTTTGCGGAGATTGAATCGGCACGCGGTGATATTTCCCTGACCTATTTCGAGTACGGTACGCTGTCGGCGTTGTGGCTGTTCAAGCAGGCACAACTTGACGTGGTGATTCTGGAAGTAGGGCTGGGCGGTCGTCTGGACGCAACCAATATTGTCGACGCCGATGTCGCGGTAGTAACCAGTATTGCGCTGGATCATACCGACTGGCTGGGTCCAGATCGCGAAAGTATTGGTCGCGAGAAAGCAGGCATCTTCCGCAGCGAAAAACCGGCAATTGTCGGTGAGCCGGAAATGCCTTCTACCATTGCTGATGTGGCGCAGGAAAAAGGTGCACTGTTACAACGTCGGGGCGTTGAGTGGAACTATTCCGTCACCGATCATGACTGGGCGTTTAGCGATGCTCACGGCACGCTGGAAAATCTGCCGTTGCCGCTTGTCCCGCAACCGAATGCCGCAACAGCGCTGGCGGCACTGCGTGCCAGCGGGCTGGAAGTCAGTGAAAATGCCATTCGTGACGGGATTGCCAGCGCAATTTTGCCGGGACGTTTCCAGATTGTGAGCGAGTCGCCACGCGTTATTTTTGATGTCGCGCATAATCCACATGCGGCGGAATATCTCACCGGGCGTATGAAAGCGCTACCGAAAAACGGGCGCGTGCTGGCGGTTATCGGTATGCTACATGATAAAGATATTGCCGGAACTCTGGCCTGGTTGAAAAGCGTGGTTGATGACTGGTATTGTGCGCCACTGGAAGGGCCGCGCGGTGCCACGGCAGAACAACTGCTTGAGCATTTGGGTAACGGCAAATCATTTGATAGCGTTGCGCAGGCATGGGATGCCGCAATGGCGGACGCTAAAGCGGAAGACACCGTGCTGGTGTGTGGTTCTTTCCACACGGTCGCACATGTCATGGAAGTGATTGACGCGAGGAGAAGCGGTGGCAAGTAAGTTTCAGAATCGGTTAGTGGGCACGATCGTGCTGGTGGCGCTGGGGGTGATTGTACTTCCAGGGCTGCTGGACGGGCAGAAAAAACATTATCAGGATGAGTTCGCGGCTATCCCGCTGGTGCCGAAAGCGGGCGATCGTGATGAGCCTGATATGATGCCAGCCGCCACCCAGGCGTTACCGACGCAGCCGCCGGAAGGCGCAGCGGAAGAGGTGCGGGCAGGTGATGCCGCAGCACCGTCGCTCGATCCGGCCACTATTGCAGCCAATAACACCGAGTTTGAACCGGAACCTGCACCGGTCGCCCCACCGAAGCCGAAACCGGTGGAGCCGCCTAAACCAAAGGTTGAAGCACCACCTGCGCCGAAGCCAGAACCGAAGCCGGTCGTGGAAGAAAAAGCTGCACCGACGGGTAAAGCCTATGTTGTGCAACTGGGTGCGCTGAAAAATGCCGATAAAGTGAATGAGATTGTCGGTAAGCTGCGCGGTGCCGGTTATCGGGTTTATACGTCGCCATCCACGCCAGTGCAGGGTAAAATTACCCGTATTCTGGTTGGGCCGGATGCCTCGAAAGATAAGCTGAAAGGTTCGCTGGGTGAGTTGAAGCAACTTTCTGGCTTAAGTGGCGTGGTAATGGGCTATACGCCGAATTAATACGGTCTTGCCTGATGCGACGCTGGCGCGTCTTATCAGGCCTACGCAGGGGTAGAACCGTAGGTCGGATAAGGCGTTTACGCCGCATCCGACACGCATTGCCCGATGCCGCAAAGGCATAAAAAGTCGATGGCGTTGAATATTTTTTCAGCGCCATTTTTATTGATGCGCGGGAAGGAAATCCCTACGCAAACGTTTTCTTTTTCTGTTAGAATGCGCCCCGAACAGGATGACAGGGCGTAAAATCGTGGGACACATATGGTCTGGATTGATTACGCCATAATCGCGGTGATTGCTTTTTCCTCTCTGGTTAGCCTGATCCGCGGCTTTGTTCGTGAAGCGTTATCGCTGGTGACATGGGGTTGTGCTTTCTTTGTTGCCAGTCATTACTACACTTACCTGTCAGTCTGGTTTACGGGCTTTGAAGACGAACTGGTTCGAAATGGGATTGCCATCGCGGTACTGTTTATCGCTACCCTGATCGTTGGTGCTATCGTGAACTTCGTGATAGGCCAGTTGGTGGAGAAAACGGGGTTGTCAGGCACCGATCGGGTGCTGGGCGTCTGTTTCGGTGCGTTGCGCGGTGTGTTGATTGTTGCTGCCATTCTCTTCTTTCTCGACTCCTTTACCGGGGTGTCGAAAAGCGAAGACTGGAGCAAATCACAGCTGATCCCGCAATTCAGTTTTATCATCAGATGGTTTTTTGATTATCTGCAAAGCTCGTCAAGTTTCTTGCCCAGAGCGTAAGTGCTCTGAGATGTGGCTTAACGAGGAAAAAGACGTATGTGCGGTATTGTCGGTATCGCCGGTGTTATGCCGGTTAACCAGTCGATTTATGATGCCTTAACGGTGCTTCAGCATCGCGGTCAGGATGCCGCCGGCATCATCACCATAGATGCCAATAACTGCTTCCGTTTGCGTAAAGCGAACGGGCTGGTGAGCGATGTATTTGAAGCTCGCCATATGCAGCGTTTGCAGGGCAATATGGGCATTGGTCATGTGCGTTACCCCACGGCTGGCAGCTCCAGCGCCTCTGAAGCGCAGCCGTTTTACGTTAACTCCCCGTATGGCATTACGCTTGCCCACAACGGCAATCTGACCAACGCTCACGAGTTGCGTAAAAAACTGTTTGAAGAAAAACGCCGCCACATCAACACCACTTCCGACTCGGAAATTCTGCTTAATATCTTCGCCAGCGAGCTGGACAACTTCCGCCACTACCCGCTGGAAGCCGACAATATTTTCGCTGCCATTGCTGCCACAAACCGCTTAATCCGCGGCGCGTATGCCTGTGTGGCGATGATTATCGGCCACGGTATGGTTGCTTTCCGCGATCCAAACGGGATTCGTCCGCTGGTACTGGGAAAACGTGATATTGACGAGAACCGTACAGAATATATGGTCGCTTCCGAAAGCGTAGCGCTCGATACGCTGGGCTTTGATTTCCTGCGTGACGTCGCGCCGGGCGAAGCGATTTACATCACTGAAGAAGGGCAGTTGTTTACCCGTCAATGTGCTGACAATCCGGTCAGCAATCCGTGCCTGTTTGAGTATGTATACTTTGCCCGCCCGGACTCGTTTATCGACAAAATTTCCGTTTACAGCGCGCGTGTGAATATGGGCACGAAACTGGGCGAGAAAATTGCCCGCGAATGGGAAGATCTGGATATCGACGTGGTGATCCCGATCCCAGAAACCTCGTGTGATATCGCGCTGGAAATTGCTCGTATTCTGGGCAAACCGTACCGCCAGGGCTTCGTTAAAAACCGCTATGTTGGCCGCACCTTTATCATGCCGGGCCAGCAGCTGCGTCGTAAGTCCGTGCGCCGTAAACTGAATGCCAACCGCGCCGAGTTCCGCGATAAAAACGTCCTGCTGGTCGACGACTCCATCGTCCGTGGCACCACTTCTGAGCAGATTATCGAGATGGCACGCGAAGCCGGAGCGAAGAAAGTGTACCTCGCTTCTGCGGCACCGGAAATTCGCTTCCCGAACGTTTATGGTATTGATATGCCGAGCGCCACGGAACTGATCGCTCACGGTCGCGAAGTTGATGAAATTCGCCAGATCATCGGTGCTGACGGGTTGATTTTCCAGGATCTGAACGATCTGATCGACGCCGTTCGCGCTGAAAATCCGGATATCCAGCAGTTTGAATGCTCGGTGTTCAACGGCGTCTACGTCACCAAAGATGTTGATCAGGGCTACCTCGATTTCCTCGATACGTTACGTAATGATGACGCCAAAGCAGTGCAACGTCAGAACGAAGTGGAAAATCTCGAAATGCATAACGAAGGATGATGCCTTCGCTGAGGGTGCCGGTCTGGCACCCTGACTTGCAACTCCCGCCGAAATCCTGCAAAGTCTGCCTGCAAGTCTGACAGGGCAACTATTTATGAAACGACTCATTGTAGGCATCAGCGGTGCCAGCGGCGCGATTTATGGCGTGCGCTTATTACAGGTTCTGCGCGATGTCACAGATATCGAAACGCATCTGGTGATGAGCCAGGCAGCGCGCCAGACCTTATCCCTCGAAACGGATTTTTCTCTGCGCGAAGTGCAGGCATTAGCCGATGTCACGCACGATGCGCGCGATATTGCCGCCAGCATCTCTTCCGGTTCTTTCCAGACGCTGGGGATGGTGATTTTACCCTGTTCAATCAAAACCCTTTCCGGCATTGTCCATAGCTATACTGATGGCTTACTGACCCGTGCGGCAGATGTGGTGCTGAAAGAGCGTCGCCCGTTGGTGCTCTGCGTGCGTGAAACACCATTGCACTTAGGCCATCTGCGTTTAATGACTCAGGCGGCAGAAATCGGTGCGGTGATTATGCCTCCCGTTCCGGCGTTTTATCATCGCCCGCAATCCCTTGATGATGTGATAAATCAGACGGTTAATCGTGTTCTTGACCAGTTTGCGATAACCCTTCCTGAAGATCTCTTTGCCCGCTGGCAGGGCGCATAACTCCGCTGTTGCCCTGTTTCAGGGCAATTTTGCAACCGCGATCAAATCCTCGACATTTTGTTTCTGCCATTCAATCGAAACGCTGCGATTCAACCGCTATACCTGCTATCTTCAACTTCAGGACAATAATGCAACGTCTTATTAACATATTTAACGTTGAATGTTACTGTTGTCGTCAAGATGGCATAAGACCTGCATGAAAGAGCCTGCAAACACACAACACAATACACAACATAAAAAAGCCATTTTCACTTGAGGGTTATGTATGAAGAAGTCGATTCTCGCTCTGTCTTTGTTAGTCGGTCTCTCCACAGCGGCTTCCAGCTATGCGGCGCTACCGGAGACGGTACGTATCGGAACCGATACCACCTACGCACCGTTCTCATCGAAAGATGCTAAAGGTGATTTTGTTGGCTTTGATATCGATCTCGGTAACGAGATGTGCAAACGGATGCAGGTGAAATGTACCTGGGTTGCCAGTGACTTTGACGCGCTGATCCCCTCACTGAAAGCGAAAAAAATCGACGCTATTATTTCGTCGCTTTCCATTACCGATAAACGTCAGCAGGAGATTGCCTTCTCCGACAAGCTGTACGCCGCAGATTCTCGTTTGATTGCGGCCAAAGGTTCACCGATTCAGCCAACGCTGGATTCACTGAAAGGTAAACATGTTGGTGTGCTGCAGGGATCAACCCAGGAAGCTTACGCTAACGAGACCTGGCGTAGTAAAGGCGTGGATGTGGTGGCCTATGCCAACCAGGATTTGGTCTATTCCGATCTGGCTGCAGGACGTCTGGATGCTGCGTTACAAGATGAAGTTGCTGCCAGCGAAGGATTCCTCAAGCAACCTGCTGGTAAAGATTTCGCCTTTGCTGGCTCATCAGTAAAAGACAAAAAATACTTCGGTGATGGCACCGGTGTAGGGCTACGTAAAGATGATGCTGAACTGACGGCTGCCTTCAATAAGGCGCTTGGCGAGCTGCGTCAGGACGGCACCTACGACAAGATGGCGAAAAAGTATTTCGACTTTAATGTCTACGGTGACTGATACGTCGCTGGGAAGCTGTACCTGATGGAATGATCATCATGGTGCACGCCAGGTTTGTTGCACTATCGTGGTGCATTGAAATGCATACTTAAGCATTTTTAATGAAAAATAATACGTCTAACGGGGCGGGATATTTTGCCTTGATGGTCAATTTTATGGCACGATAAGTGTAACAAACCTGTAAATATTCCCTATAAAAAGACTGTCAGTTGAGGACATTATGAAAAAACTGGTGCTATCGCTCTCTCTGGTTCTGGCCTTCTCCAGCGCAACTGCGGCGTTTGCTGCGATTCCGCAAAACATCCGCATCGGTACCGACCCGACCTATGCGCCATTTGAATCAAAAAATTCACAAGGCGAACTGGTTGGCTTCGATATCGATCTGGCAAAGGAATTATGCAAACGCATCAATACGCAATGTACGTTTGTCGAAAATCCGCTGGATGCGTTAATCCCGTCCTTAAAAGCGAAGAAGATTGACGCCATCATGTCATCGCTTTCCATTACGGAAAAACGTCAGCAAGAAATAGCCTTCACCGACAAACTGTACGCTGCCGATTCTCGTTTGGTGGTGGCGAAAAATTCTGACATTCAGCCGACAGTCGAGTCGCTGAAAGGCAAACGGGTAGGCGTATTGCAGGGCACCACCCAGGAGACGTTCGGTAATGAACATTGGGCACCAAAAGGCATTGAAATCGTCTCGTATCAGGGGCAGGACAACATTTATTCTGACCTGACTGCCGGACGTATTGATGCCGCGTTCCAGGATGAGGTCGCTGCCAGCGAAGGTTTCCTCAAACAACCTGTCGGTAAAGATTACAAATTCGGTGGCCCGTCTGTTAAAGATGAAAAACTGTTTGGCGTAGGGACCGGCATGGGCCTGCGTAAAGAAGATAACGAACTGCGCGAAGCACTGAACAAAGCCTTTGCCGAAATGCGCGCTGACGGTACTTACGAGAAATTAGCGAAAAAGTACTTCGATTTTGATGTTTATGGTGGCTAATCGCCATCGGTGAAAGAAAGCCCGCTCCCTTCGGGTAACCGGAGGGAGACAAGAGGCGGTAATTCACCACACACGACAGGACAGGCAGCATGTTGTATGGGTTTTCAGGTGTTATTTTACAGGGTGCGCTCGTCACGCTGGAGCTGGCTATCAGCTCTGTAGTGCTCGCTGTAATCATCGGTTTAATTGGCGCTGGCGGTAAGCTCTCGCAAAATCGGCTTTCGGGGCTGATTTTCGAAGGGTACACCACGCTGATTCGTGGCGTGCCGGACTTAGTGTTGATGCTGCTGATTTTCTACGGTTTGCAGATTGCGCTAAACACGGTGACGGAGGCGATGGGCGTCGGGCAGATTGATATCGATCCGATGGTCGCTGGTATTATCACTCTCGGTTTTATCTACGGTGCTTATTTTACCGAAACGTTCCGTGGTGCTTTTATGGCAGTGCCGAAAGGACATATAGAGGCGGCGACGGCGTTCGGTTTTACTCGTGGGCAAGTGTTTCGGCGGATCATGTTTCCGTCGATGATGCGTTACGCCCTGCCAGGCATTGGCAACAACTGGCAGGTGATCCTCAAATCTACCGCACTGGTTTCGTTACTCGGCCTGGAAGATGTGGTCAAAGCCACCCAACTGGCAGGCAAAAGTACCTGGGAACCGTTCTATTTCGCCATCGTCTGTGGCGTGATTTACCTGGTTTTCACCACTGTTTCCAATGGTGTGCTGCTGTTCCTTGAGCGCCGCTACTCCGTGGGTGTGAAGAGGGCTGACCTGTGATCGAAATCTTACATGAATACTGGAAACCGCTGCTGTGGACCGACGGTTATCGCTTTACTGGTGTGGCGATCACTCTGTGGCTGCTTATTTTGTCGGTAGTGATAGGCGGAGTCCTGGCGCTGTTTCTGGCGATTGGTCGTGTCTCCAGTAATAAATACATCCAGTTTCCAATCTGGTTATTTACCTATATTTTTCGCGGTACGCCGCTGTATGTTCAGTTGCTGGTGTTCTATTCCGGCATGTACACGCTTGAGATTGTTAAGGGAACCGAATTCCTTAACGCTTTCTTCCGCAGTGGCCTGAACTGTACCGTGCTGGCGCTGACGCTTAACACCTGCGCTTACACTACCGAGATTTTTGCTGGGGCAATCCGTTCGGTTCCGCATGGGGAAATTGAAGCCGCCAGAGCCTATGGCTTCTCGACTTTTAAAATGTATCGCTGCATTATTTTGCCTTCTGCGCTGCGTATTGCGTTACCGGCATACAGCAACGAAGTGATCCTGATGCTGCACTCTACTGCGTTGGCATTTACTGCCACGGTGCCGGATCTGCTGAAAATAGCCCGCGATATTAACGCCGCCACGTATCAACCTTTTACCGCCTTCGGCATTGCCGCGGTGCTCTATTTAATCATCTCTTATGTCCTGATCAGCCTCTTTCGCAGAGCGGAAAAACGCTGGTTGCAGCATGTGAAACCTTCTTCAACGCACTGAGAATACGATGTCCGAGAATAAATTAAACGTTATCGATTTGCACAAACGCTACGGCGAACATGAAGTGCTGAAAGGGGTATCACTGCAAGCGAATGCCGGAGATGTAATAAGCATCATCGGATCGTCGGGATCGGGGAAAAGTACCTTTCTGCGCTGCATTAACTTCCTCGAAAAACCGAGTGAAGGGTCGATCGTGGTCAATGGCCAGACGATCAATCTGGTGCGCGACAAAGACGGTCAACTCAAAGTCGCCGATAAAAATCAACTGCGCTTACTGCGCACACGCCTGACGATGGTATTCCAGCACTTCAATCTCTGGAGCCATATGACGGTGCTGGAAAACGTCATGGAAGCGCCGATTCAGGTGTTGGGCCTGAGCAAGCAGGAAGCGCGCGAGCGGGCGGTGAAGTATCTGGCAAAAGTCGGGATAGACGAACGTGCGCAGGGGAAATATCCGGTGCATCTTTCCGGCGGTCAGCAACAGCGTGTTTCTATCGCGCGGGCGCTGGCGATGGAACCGGAAGTTTTACTGTTTGATGAACCTACCTCGGCGCTCGATCCTGAACTGGTAGGCGAAGTGTTGCGTATTATGCAGCAACTGGCAGAAGAGGGGAAAACCATGGTGGTAGTGACTCACGAAATGGGCTTTGCTCGCCATGTTTCTACTCATGTCATTTTCCTCCATCAGGGGAAAATAGAAGAAGAGGGCGCGCCGGAGCAGTTATTTGGCAACCCGCAAAGCCCTCGTCTGCAACGGTTCCTTAAGGGATCGCTGAAATAATTTCCTCTCCGGTGGCTAACGCTGCCGGAGTATTTTCATGGGGAATTTGCGAGTCAGCTTCCGCTGAAATGTAAAAGTTACAGTCCGCTAAAAATACTTCTGAATTCGCTGTCCAAAGATAAAAACTGCCTGCTGCATTGGGTGTTAATCGTGGTTATTGTCGCGTCATCTTAAATTTGAGGGGTGACGGAACGCCATGACAATATCGACAACTTCCACGCCGCATGATGCGGTATTTAAATCTTTTTTACGCCATCCAGACACCGCGCGGGATTTTATTGATATTCATCTTCCCGCGCCGCTGCGCAAACTGTGTGATTTAACGACGCTTAAACTGGAACCAAACAGTTTTATTGATGAAGACCTGCGGCAATATTATTCCGACCTCTTGTGGTCTGTGAAAACGCAGGAGGGAGTGGGTTATATTTATGTAGTGATAGAGCACCAAAGTAAGCCGGAAGAATTAATGGCTTTTCGCATGATGCGTTATTCCATTGCGGCAATGCAAAACCATCTTGATGCGGGCTATAAAGAGCTTCCATTGGTGCTCCCGATGCTGTTTTATCATGGTTGCAGAAGTCCTTATCCTTATTCACTCTGCTGGCTTGATGAATTTGCCGAGCCTGCTATAGCCCGCAAAATATATTCATCGGCTTTTCCGTTGGTGGATATTACCGTGGTGCCGGATGACGAGATTATGCAACACCGCAAAATGGCGCTGTTGGAGTTAATTCAGAAACATATTCGTCAGCGCGATCTGTTGGGATTAGTCGACCAAATTGTTTCGCTGCTAGTTACAGGGAACACTAATGACAGACAGCTAAAAGCCCTGTTTAATTACGTATTACAAACAGGGGATGCCCAGCGTTTTCGTGCATTTATTGGTGAGATAGCGGAACGCGCACCACAAGAAAAGGAGAAACTGATGACCATTGCTGACAGATTACGTGAAGAAGGCGCAATGCAGGGCAAACACGAAGAAGCCCTGCGTATTGCTCAGGAGATGCTGGATAGAGGTTTAGACAGAGAGTTAGTTATGATGGTGACCCGACTTTCACCAGACGATCTTATCGCGCAAAGCCACTAATCCTGTAACACCGGGAGTTAACTGGCGGATGTTTGCTGTAAACCACATCAGCGAACGACATCCGCCAGCGCCTCTTCTAAATCGTACCAGCGAAACGCAAAACCCGCTTCTTCCAGCCGTTTAGGCAGCGCGCGTTGTCCACCTAATACCAGTACTGAAGATTCGCCCATTAACAGTCGAATGGCGGTCGCGGGGACGCGCAAAATGGCCGGGCGATGCAGCGCATGACCGAGCGCATGGGCAAATTGTTCATTGCGTACCGGGTAGGGCGAAACCATATTAAATGGCCCGCGCAGCTCGTTATCCAGCAGCCAGAGAATACCGTTGACCATATCATCAATATGAATCCAGGCCAGATACTGCCGACCAGAGCCAATCGGCCCGCCCAGGCCAAGACGAAACGGCGGCAGCATTTTACCGAGAATACCGCCATCCGGTGCCAGCACTACACCGGTACGCAGCAGGCACACTCGCGTTTTGTCACTTTGCGCCCGGCAGGCAATTTCTTCCCAGCGAGCGCAGAGTTTATGGGTAAATTCGTTATGCGGCGGTTCCTCTTCGGTAACCACCACTTCACCTAAGTCACCATAATAGCCCGTTGCCGAGCCGGAAATGAGTACCGACGGTGGCGTGTCGCTGGCATTAATCAAATCGACCAGTTTTTGCGTGATATTCCAGCGGCTTTGGCAGAGACGCTCTTTTTGCTCGTGAGTCCAGCGTTTATCAGCAATCGGTTCTCCGGCCAGGTTGATTACCGCATCAACGCCGTTGAGGTTGCTTTGATCGGCAAGCCCTTGCCATAGTGTCACCCGAGGGCCGAGAACGGAACTGGCTTTCTGCGGGTTACGCGTCACTACCGTAATTTGATGGCCCAGCTCCAGCAAACGCGGAATCAAATGGCGACCAATTAATCCTGTCCCTCCGGTGATCACTATGTTCATGCAGCCTCCCGATATGGCGATTAACGCTGCCAGCTTAAGGTCATGGATACCGAATCGGCGTAGCGCAGCGCGTGCAGTTTATCGATCTCCACTTCAGCATACGTCACCCAGTGATGTTCACGTGCGATATCGAGCACATCCTGAGTTAATTTTTCCAGCAAAGAGAAACGGTTATTCTCTACATGCTGAATAATGTTTTTCGTTACGGTGCGATAATTCAGCGCATCGTTGATATCTTCGCTAGTGCGCGCTTTATCGGCGGGGTAGTGGATCGTCACATTGATAACAATATCCTGACGGTTGTTAATTTCTTCTTCCTTAATTCCGATAAACGTACGCAAACGAAGGTTCTTTATACGAATAATAGCGGCAGGTTGTGCCATTGCAGGTTCTCCGTTGTTTTACTTAGGATGAAATAATACACGAGAACCTGTTTCTGTTAACTATCCGAACGCTCATCACCGAGTTGTGCTTTTAGCAGTGCCTGCCCGGTGGCAGGGCGCGAACGGATCCGCTCATGCCAGTTCTTGACTGCCGGATACATTGCTAGGTCAATTCGCTGGCGAGTCCAGGCATTAACCCACGGCCAGCAGGCAATATCCGCAATGCTGTAGTTCTCGCCTCCCAGCCAGGGCGAGTTTTCCAGCCGCTTGTTCAGTACATGGTAAAGACGCTGAGTTTCAACCTGATAACGTTCAATAGCGTAAGGAATGGTTTGGGGGGCTGCGTGATTAAAATGATGATTTTGCCCAAGCATCGGCCCCAGTCCGCCTACCTGCCAGAATAACCACTGTAATGTGGCGGCGCGCTCACGCGTTTCATGACTCAAAAAGAGTCCTGTTTTCTCAGCCAGATACAACAAAATGGCACCAGACTCAAAGAGGCTTAGCGGTTCGCCGCCATCGGCAGGAGAATGATCAACAATTGCCGGAATTTTGTTGTTGGGCGAAATGCGCAAAAATTCCGGACGAAACTGACCGCCTTTCCCCAGGTCTACCTTAATCAAGCGATAATCCAGCTCTGCTTCTTCGAGAAACAGCGTAATTTTGTGACCATTGGGTGTCGGGGCGAAATAGAGATCGATCATTGCAGCTCCGGTTGTTTAATCATCTGAACACCACAAGTATAGAAAGCGCGGCGACTTACGTGAGTATTCGTCACGTGACAGTGACAAAAAGGCTCTATAGTTTGATAGCCAGCCCCCTTTATTGCCGAGGACATAATGAGTAAACCCGCTATCACGCTTTGGTCAGATGCCCACTTTTTCTCCCCTTATGTGTTATCCGCCTGGGTGGCGTTGCAGGAAAAAGGCCTGTCGTTTCATATCAAGACCATCGACCTCGACAGCGGTGAACATTTGCAGCCGACGTGGCAAGGTTACGGTCAGACACGCCGTGTGCCGTTATTACAAATCGATGATTTTGAGTTGAGTGAATCTTCTGCCATTGCGGAGTATCTGGAAGATCGATTTGCGCCACCGACCTGGGAACGTATTTATCCGCTTGATTTAGAAAATCGTGCGCGTGCACGACAGATTCAGGCCTGGCTGCGCAGCGATCTGATGCCCATCCGCGAAGAGCGTCCGACGGATGTTGTCTTTGCGGGGGCGAAAAAAGCGCCACTAACGGCCGAGGGAAAAGCCAGTGCAGAGAAACTGTTCGCGATGGCAGAACATTTGTTAGTACTGGGTCAGCCGAATTTATTTGGTGAATGGTGCATTGCTGATACTGATCTGGCGCTAATGATTAACCGCCTGGTACTACATGGCGATGAGGTGCCAGAACGCCTGGTGGATTATGCAACATTCCAGTGGCAGCGAGCGTCTGTCCAGCGTTTTATTGCACTTTCGGCGAAGCAATCTGGCTGATAGCAACGACAGAATCCAGTATCATAGCTTACGTTTTTTCGACGAGGAGTGAGTGATGAAACTGATGTTTGCATCGGACATTCATGGGTCGTTACCGGCGACGGAACGTGTTCTGGAGTTGTTTGCCCAAAGCGGTGCCCAGTGGCTGGTGATCCTTGGCGACGTGTTGAATCACGGCCCGCGTAATGCTTTACCGGAGGGTTACGCGCCAGCCAAAGTCGCTGAACGGCTTAATGAAGTGGCACATAAGGTTATCGCTGTGCGCGGCAACTGCGACAGCGAAGTGGATCAAATGCTGCTGCATTTCCCGATAACCGCGCCGTGGCAACAGGTATTACTGGAAAAACAACGTCTGTTTTTGACGCATGGTCATCTTTTTGGCCCGGAAAATCTGCCTGCTTTAAACCAGAACGATGTGCTGGTGTACGGTCATACCCATCTGCCAGTGGCAGAACAGCGGGGGGAGATTTTCCACTTCAACCCCGGCTCGGTGAGTATTCCGAAAGGCGGTAATCCGGCGAGTTATGGCATGCTGGATAATGACGTACTTAGTGTAATCGCACTCAATGATCAAAGTATCATTGCGCAGGTCGCGATTAATCCGTAATTTACCCACAACTCAAAATGCGCCGTAAGAGCGCCAGAAAAAGAAGGTTTCCTGATAATGGAACAGCGTCGTTTGGCAAGTACTGAATGGGTGGATATTGTCAATGAAGAGAACGAAGTCATTGCACAAGCCAGCCGGGAACAAATGCGGGCACAGTGTCTGCGTCATCGTGCAACTTACATCGTCGTGCATGATGGCATGGGCAAAATTCTGGTCCAGCGTCGTACCGAGACAAAAGACTTTTTACCCGGCATGTTAGATGCGACCGCAGGCGGTGTAGTCCAGGCCGATGAGCAACTGCTGGAATCCGCGCGTCGCGAAGCGGAAGAAGAGTTGGGCATTGCCGGTGTCCCCTTTGCCGAGCACGGGCAGTTCTATTTCGAAGATAAAAATTGCCGTGTCTGGGGCGCATTGTTCAGCTGCGTCTCTCACGGTCCCTTCGCACTACAGGAAGATGAAGTCAGTGAAGTTTGCTGGCTGACGCCGGAAGAAATCACCGCACGCTGCGATGAGTTCACTCCAGACTCGCTGAAAGCGCTAGCGTTGTGGATGAAGCGCAATGCCAAAAATGAAGCCGTAGAGACTGAAACGGCAGAATGAAAAAAGAGCCGCAATTGCGGCTCTTAACATTTTTAGTGGTAGCCCATCAACTGAGCGCCGATCACTACGACGCTGGACATAATAAACAGCAGTCCAAGTAGGGTCGCGCCCACCTTCAGCCAGTTACGGAAGTCCACCCTGCACACACCGAGCGTTGCCATTAACGACGCTGAGGTTGGGTAAATGATGTGACTGAAGCCATCACCAAACTGGAACGCCAGCACGGTAACCTGACGGTTAACACCGACCAGATCGCCAAGCGGTGCCAGTAACGGCATGGTTAACGCCGCCTGACCAGAACCGGACGTCACGAAGAAATTAAATACCGCCTGGAAGAGCAACATAAACCAGGCCGCGACCGCGTTGTCCAGACCGCTAATGGCATTGGCAATGCTGTTGAGGATGGTATTTAACACGCTGGCATCACCCGCTTCACCATTACCGACCAGCAGCAAAATCCCTTTGGCGAAACCCACCAGCAGGGCAGGGGCGATCATCATTCGCGCCCCTTCGGTAAAGGATGAAGCCATGGTATTAACCGTCATGCCGTTAAGGCGGAAAACAACGCCGATGATGCCAATCACCAGACCCATGGTGAAGAACTGGCTGGCAATTTCTGGAATAAACCAGGCATTAACGATCACGCCCCAAATCACCCAGACCATTACGGCGGTCAGGACAATCAATACCAGCCAGTCACCAAAGGTAAACGGACGTTGTTCAACATCAGCCTGCTTTTCACGAAAGAAGCGGTCGGACTCATGCACGCGTGACAGAAGAGGATTCTTTTTCACTCGTGAGGCGTACACCATGGTAAAGATCAGGCCAATCAGAGTGGCGATAACCCACACCACGATGCGCAACCCGGAGCCAGAAAGCACCGGAACGCCGGCAATCCCCTGAGCAACGACCACACAAAACGGGTTCATCCACGAACTGGCAAAACCGATTTGCGTGGCAATATAGGTCACCAGGACGGTGGTAATACTGTCATAGCCCAGCCGGACCATTAGCGGTGCGATGATAATGGCAAAGGCGACGGCCTCTTCTCCCATACCAAATACCGCGCCGCCAAGTGAAAACAGAATAAACAGCGCAGGAATAAAGAGAATTTCATTCCCGCGGGTATGGCGAATAAGCGCCAGGATACCGTTATCAATGGTTCCTGTACGCATCACAATGCCAAACGCGCCGCCAATCACCAGCATAAACATGATGATGCCAACGGCTGTCCCGTATTTCGATCCTGAGGTTAATCCTTCAAACGGGAAGTTCATCAGGCCCGGGCGTTCATCGCCCGTCGTGAACAGCTGTACGCGGTGATACTCAGGTTCGCCTGCTTCGTTAGTCAGAATGCGAAATGAGTGTGGATCTACGACTTTGCGTGTTTTTGTTTGACCATCAACCTGATACTGCACTTCCTGACTGTCAAACATCCCCACCGGAACTACCCAGGTGGCAAGGCTGGTTAAAATAGCAACAAAAAAGATAATCACCAACGTATCGGGCATTGCCCATCTTCTTGTTGGTTTGGATTCAGTGATTGCGGACATAGCGCAAATATTCCCTTGCACAAAACAAAGTGGTAAGTATGCAAAGTGGGATGGCGCAATTCATTGATGCAGCGCAGTTAAGCAAGATAATCAGAAAGGATTAATGCAAATTAAGAGAATAAAAAACCGGAAATAGTGATTATTTCCGGTTCAGATATCCGCAGCGCAAAGCTGCGGATGATGACGAGATTACTGCTGCTGTGCAGACTGAATCGCAGTCAGCGCGATGGTGTAGACGATATCGTCAACCAGTGCGCCACGGGACAGGTCGTTAACCGGCTTGCGCATACCCTGCAGCATCGGCCCGATGGAGATCAGGTCGGCAGAACGCTGTACCGCTTTGTAGGTGGTGTTACCGGTGTTCAGATCCGGGAAGATGAACACGGTAGCGCGACCTGCAACCGGAGAGTTCGGCGCTTTGGATTTCGCAACGTCAGCCATTACCGCAGCGTCGTACTGCAGCGGACCGTCGATCATCAGGTCAGGACGTTTTTCCTGCGCCAGACGAGTTGCTTCGCGAACTTTTTCTACGTCGCTACCTGCACCAGAAGTACCGGTGGAGTAGGAGAGCATAGCAACGCGCGGTTCGATACCGAAGGCCGCAGCGGAATCAGCGGACTGAATCGCGATTTCTGCCAGCTGTTCAGCGGTCGGATCCGGGTTGATCGCACAGTCACCGTAAACGTAAACCTGTTCCGGCAGCAGCATGAAGAACACGGAAGATACCAGGGAGCTGCCCGGTGCAGTTTTGATCAGCTGCAGCGGCGGACGGATGGTGTTTGCGGTAGTGTGAACAGCACCGGAAACCAGACCATCAACTTCATCCTGTTCCAGCATCAGCGTACCGAGCACCACGTTGTCTTCCAGCTGTTCGCGGGCAACGGTTTCGGTCATGCCTTTGTTCTTACGCAGTTCGACCAGACGACCAACATAGCTTTCGCGAACCACTTCTGGATCAACGATTTCAATCCCTGCACCCAGTTCTACACCCTGAGACGCTGCAACACGGTTGATCTCTGCCGGATTACCCAGCAGTACGCAAGTTGCGATACCACGTTCAGCACAGATAGCGGCTGCTTTAACGGTACGCGGTTCGTCACCTTCCGGCAGTACGATACGTTTGCCCGCTTTGCGCGCAAGTTCAGTCAGCTGATAACGGAACGCAGGCGGAGACAGACGACGGCTGCGCTCAGAAGTGGCAGTCAGAGATTCGATCCAGTCAGCGTTGATGTAGTTAGCAACGTATTCCTGAACTTTCTCGATACGTTCGTGATCGTCAACCGGAACTTCCAGGTTGAAGCTCTGCAGGCTCAGAGAGGTCTGCCAGGTGTTGGTGTTCACCATAAATACCGGCAGGCCGGTAGCGAAAGCACGTTCGCACAGTTTAGAAATGCGCGCGTCCATTTCGTAACCGCCAGTCAGCAGCAGGGCACCGATTTCTACGCCGTTCATGGCTGCCAGGCAAGCGGCCACCAGCACGTCAGGACGGTCTGCGGAAGTCACCAGCAGAGAACCGGCACGGAAGTGCTCCAGCATGTGCGGAATGCTGCGTGCGCAGAAAGTGACGGATTTAACGCGGCGAGTATTGATGTCGCCTTCGTTGATGATGGTCGCATTCAGGTGGCGAGCCATATCGATCGCACGAGTCGCGATCAGGTCAAAGCTCCACGGCACAGCGCCGAGAACCGGCAGCGGGCTGGATTCTTGCAGCTTCGCCGGATCAACATTGTTTACTTTAGCTTTGGAAGAGTCGTCGAAAATCTCGGACAGATCCGGGCGAGTACGACCCTGTTCATCAACCGGTGCGTTCAGTTTGTTAACGATAACGCCGGTGATGTTGGTGTTTTTGGCACCGCCGAAGCTGTTGCGGGTCAGTTCGATACGCTCTTTCAGCTGTTCCGGGGTGTCAGTGCCCTGAGACATAACGAAGACGATTTCCGCATTCAGCGTTTTAGCGATTTCGTAGTTCAGAGACTGGGCAAACTGGTGCTTACGTGTCGGGACCAGACCTTCAACCAGAACGACTTCAGCGTCTTTGGTGTTAGCGTGGTAGTTTGCGACGATCTCTTCCATCAGCACATCTTTCTGATTGCTGGAAAGCAGACCTTCAACGTAGCTCATTTTCAGCGGTTCAGCGGCCGTCGTGGTGGAAGAGTTCGCACGCACGATAGTCGTAGTCTGATCGGGCGCATCGCCACCGGTACGCGGCTGAGCGATAGGTTTGAAAACGCTCAGACGAACGCCTTTGCGTTCCATTGCACGGATCACGCCAAGGCTGACGCTGGTCAGACCGACGCTGGTTCCGGTAGGGATCAGCATAATAATACGGGACACGGTTTATCCTCTTTCGTTACCGCCGATTTGGCGGGTTACAAAACAGCACCGCCAGCTGAGCTGGCGGTGTGAAATCAGGCAGTCAGGCGGCTCGCGTCTTGCGCGATAACCAGTTCTTCGTTGGTTGGGATAACCACCGCAGGACGGGTACCTTCTTTGTTGATGAAACCAGATTTGCCGAAACGTGCAGCCAGGTTGCGTTCATGATCAACTTCAAAGCCCAGCACGCCCAGTTTGCCCAGAGACAGTTCACGAACCATTGCGGCATTTTCACCGATACCACCAGTGAATACAACAGCGTCCAGACGACCATCCATCAGCGCAGTGTAGGCACCGATGTATTTCGCCAGGCGGTGGCAGTAAACGTCCATTGCGCGCTTCGCGTCTTCTTTCGTCGCGTAGTTGTCTTCAACATAGCGGCAGTCGCTGGTCACTTCGGTCAGACCCAGCAGGCCAGACTCTTTGGTCAGCAGTTTGTTGATTGCGTCAACGCTCATGCCCAGGGTGTCGTGCAGGTGGAAGATGATCGCCGGATCGATATCACCAGAACGGGTACCCATGACCAGACCTTCCAGCGGGGTCAGGCCCATAGAGGTGTCAACGCATTTACCGTTGCGGATAGCAGAAACGGAACCACCGTTGCCCAGGTGGCAGGTGATGATGTTCAGTTCTTCTACCGGTTTGTTCAGCATTTTTGCCGCTTCCTGGGTTACATAGAAGTGGCTGGTGCCGTGCGCGCCGTAACGACGGATGCCGTGCTCTTTGTACAGGTTGTAAGGCAGGGCGTAGAGGTAAGACTCTTCCGGCATAGTCTGGTGGAACGCGGTGTCAAATACAGCAACGTTTTTGTCTTTCAGCTGTGGGAAAGATTTCAGAGCTTCTTCGATACCGATCAGGTGAGCCGGGTTGTGCAGCGGTGCAAAAGAAGCTGCATCTTTGATACCCTGAATAACAGACTCATCGATCACTACGGAGCTGGTATACTTTTCGCCGCCGTGTACGATACGGTGACCGATAGCAGTCAGCTGCGCAGACAGTTCTGGTTTTTGTGCCAGAATAGTATTAACGATAAAGTTGAGCGCTTCGCTGTGAGCGGCGCCTGCACCTAAAGCCGCTTCCTGTTTATTGCCGTCCATTTTCCATTTGATACGTGCTTCGGGCAGGTGGAAACATTCGGCTAAACCAGAAAGGTACTCTTCACCATTTACTGCATCGATGATGGCAAATTTCAGTGAAGAACTACCGCAGTTCAGAACCAGTACTAACTTACTCGACATGGAAGTACCTATAATTGATACGTGGCTAAAAAAACGTCAGGGAGCCATAGAGCGTAGCGCATGATGACACCGACATTTATGATTAACATCATGCACTGCAAATTTTTTTTGCATGATGGAAGAAATATCTTGAGTCTATGCCATTTTGCGTAATTTTCAGCCAATGGCATAATGTATATGAATTTGACGACTCAATGAATATGTACTACTTAGGCCTTCAGGCTGCTAAAGGATACCTGATAGTGGGTATGGAAGACAAAATGTTTTGAACGTTGTCCCGCTGAGTTGTGAATTTGCACAAATTTTTGAATCTTTATATGTGAAGTTGAGGTGAAGCATGTCAACGCCGGATAATCGTTCTGTTAATTTTTTTAGCTTGTTTCGCCGGGGACAGCATTACTCAAAGACGTGGCCGCTGGAAAAACGCCTTGCCCCGGTCTTTGTCGAAAATCGCGTTATCAAGATGACGCGTTATGCGATCCGTTTTATGCCGCCGATCGCCGTATTTACTCTCTGCTGGCAGATTGCCCTGGGCGGTCAGCTTGGGCCGGCAGTTGCCACTGCCCTGTTCGCCTTAAGTTTACCCATGCAGGGATTGTGGTGGCTGGGCAAGCGTTCTGTCACGCCATTACCCCCTGCAATCCTTAACTGGTTTTATGAAGTTCGCGGTAAATTGCAGGAGTCTGGACAGGTGTTGGCACCCGTTGAAGGCAAGCCTGATTACCAGGCATTAGCTGACACGCTTAAGCGCGCCTTCAAACAACTGGATAAAACTTTCCTTGATGATTTGTAATTGACCCCTGATTACGCATATAAAAGAAGGCATACTCAGCCTTCTTTTTTTTCACCGTAGTAGAGTGATACAGGAGTCAACAATGGAAATGACCAACGCGCAACGTCTTATTTTGTCTAATCAGTACAAGATGATGACTATGCTCGATCCGGCAAATGCTGAACGTTACCGTCGCCTGCAAACAATTATTGAGCGTGGTTACGGATTACAGATGCGTGAATTGGATCGCGAGTTTGGCGAGCTGAAAGAAGAAACCTGCCGCACTATCATCGACATTATGGAGATGTATCATGCGTTGCATGTTTCCTGGTCTAATTTGCAGGACCAGCAATCCATCGATGAACGTCGTGTCACCTTCCTCGGCTTTGACGCCGCCACTGAAGCACGTTACCTCGGTTATGTCCGCTTTATGGTTAATGTGGAAGGGCGCTATACCCATTTTGACGCCGGAACTCACGGTTTTAACGCCCAGACGCCAATGTGGGAAAAATATCAGCGCATGCTTAATGTGTGGCATGCCTGCCCGCGTCAGTACCATTTGAGCGCCAACGAAATTAATCAAATTATCAATGCCTGAGGAGGCCCGCGTGCGGTGCAAAGGTTTTCTGTTTGATCTTGATGGAACGCTGGTGGATTCCCTGCCTGCGGTAGAACGGGCGTGGAGCAACTGGGCCAGACGTCATGGGTTAGCGCCGGAAGAGGTGCTGGCTTTCATTCACGGTAAACAGGCGATCACCTCTCTGCGCCATTTTATGGCGGGCAAATCCGAGGCTGATATTGCCGCCGAGTTTACGCGTCTGGAGCACATCGAGGCCACGGAAACCGAAGGTATTACCGCGCTTCCGGGGGCAATCGCCTTACTCAGTCATTTGAATAAAGCAGGTATTCCGTGGGCCATTGTGACTTCTGGCTCCATGCCGGTAGCGCGAGCGCGCCATAAAATAGCTGGGCTTCCCGCACCAGAGGTGTTTGTAACCGCTGAGCGAGTGAAGCGCGGAAAACCAGAACCTGATGCGTATCTGTTAGGCGCGCAGCTGCTGGGGCTTGCGCCGCAGGAGTGTGTGGTGGTGGAAGATGCTCCCGCTGGCGTGCTTTCTGGCCTGGCGGCGGGTTGTCATGTCATTGCGGTTAACGCTCCGGCAGATACCCCGCGCCTGAATGAGGTCGATTTGGTCCTCCACAGTCTGGAGCAAATTACTGTGACCAAACAGCCAAATGGCGATGTTATTATTCAGTGAAACACCTGATCATGATTTAGCCCCGTCTCGTCGGGGCTTTTTTATGGCAGAATCAAGTCATCCCCCTCAATTAACAAGGATAAGTTGTGAACGGTGAATTGATTTGGGTTCTTTCATTACTGGCCGTTGCCATCGTCTTGTTTGCGACGGGCAGAGTGCGTATGGATGCGGTCGCTTTGTTTGTTATTGTCGCGTTTGCATTAAGCGGAACGCTGACAGTCCCAGAAGTATTTTCCGGCTTTTCTGATCCTAACGTTGTCCTGATTGCCGCCTTGTTTATTATTGGCGATGGTTTGGTCCGTACCGGTGTTGCCACCGTAATGGGAACATGGCTGGTCAAAGTTGCGGGCAATAGTGAAATCAAAATGTTGGTTTTGTTGATGCTGACCGTCGCGGGGCTTGGCGCGTTTATGAGTTCAACCGGCGTTGTCGCTATCTTTATTCCCGTGGTGTTAAGCGTTGCCATGCGTATGCAAACGTCGCCGTCACGTCTGATGATGCCGTTAAGTTTTGCCGGGCTGATTAGCGGCATGATGACGCTGGTGGCGACGCCGCCGAACCTGGTAGTCAACAGTGAATTGCTGCGTGAAGGCTATCACGGCTTCAGTTTCTTTAGCGTAACACCTATTGGCCTGGTCGTGCTGGTGCTGGGTATTTTGTATATGTTAGTGATGCGTTTCATGCTGAAAGGGGATACCCAGACCCCGCAGCGCGAAGGCTGGACGCGTCGAACCTTTCGCGATCTTATCCGTGAATATCGACTGACCGGGCGTGCGCGACGTCTGGCTATTCGCCCCGGATCGCCAATGATTGGTCAACGGCTGGATGATCTCAAATTACGTGAGCGTTATGGCGCTAACGTCATCGGTGTTGAACGCTGGCGGCGTTTTCGTCGCGTTATCGTGAACGTTAATGGGGTTTCTGAATTTCGCGCGCGTGACGTTTTGCTTATTGATATGTCTGCGGCTGATGTCGATCTCCGGCAATTTTGTAGTGAGCAATTGCTGGAGCCGATGGTACTGCGCGGCGAGTATTTTTCTGACCAGGCCCTTGATGTGGGCATGGCAGAGATTTCATTAATTCCTGAGTCAGAACTGATTGGTAAATCGGTGCGCGAAATTGGTTTTCGTACCCGCTACGGACTGAATGTGGTGGGGCTAAAGCGCAATGGCGTGGCGCTGGAAGGTTCGCTGGCGGATGAGCCTCTGCTGCTGGGCGATATCATCCTGGTTGTGGGTAACTGGAAACTGATCGGTATGCTGGCCAAACAGGGCCGCGACTTCGTAGCGCTGAACTTACCGGAAGAGGTGAGTGAAGCATCACCCGCGCACAGCCAGGCACCCCATGCCATTTTCTGTCTGGTGCTAATGGTGGCGTTAATGCTGACAGATGAAATTCCTAATCCTGTTGCCGCTATCATCGCCTGCCTGCTGATGGGGAAATTCCGCTGTATAGATGCTGAAAGCGCCTATAAATCCATTCACTGGCCGAGCATTATTTTGATCGTTGGGATGATGCCGTTTGCTGTGGCATTACAGAAAACGGGAGGTGTCGCGCTGGCGGTGAAAGGGCTGATGGACATTGGCGGTGGTTACGGGCCACATATGATGCTGGGGTGTTTGTTTGTCTTGTCGGCGGTTATTGGGCTATTTATCTCTAATACCGCGACGGCGGTGTTGATGGCTCCGATTGCGCTGGCTGCTGCCAAAACGATGGGGGTGTCGCCTTATCCATTCGCGATGGTCGTGGCGATGGCAGCATCCGCCGCCTTTATGACACCGGTTTCTTCACCTGTTAACACACTGGTTTTAGGTCCGGGAAATTACAGCTTCAGTGACTTTGTGAAGTTGGGGGTACCGTTCACCATTATCGTGATGGCGGTTTGTGTGGTGATGATCCCGATGCTGTTTCCGTTTTGACAAGAGCCTGATGTCGCATCCGGCGCTTATTGCCTGATGCGACGCAGACTCCGGCTGCTTACAGCGGTGAATCCTGGCTAATCTCATCGAGCGAAAGATGGAAGCTGGGAACAAATATTTCCATGAAGTAGTCCATCTCCTGGCTGCGACGCGCTTCAAGCGTCGCTTCCAGTCGCGTTTTTGCCAGCAAGAATTCATTATTTCCGGCCGCGAGTTCTTCCAGACATTTCAGATATGCACACAGTGCATCTGCCTGTTTCACCAGCGATTTTTCTTCATCGCTATATGCATGCTCGTCAATTAACGGCGCAAAGATATCCCGCAGCTCTTCCGGAACCATATCGACCAGTTTTTGCTGAGCGATTTTTTCAATAGCCTTGTACTCCTGAGCGATTTGCGAATTGAAGTATTTCACCGGAGTAGGGAGATCGCCGGTGAGCACTTCTGAGGCATCGTGGTACATCGCCAGTAAAGCGATACGTTCGGCGTTGACATTACCGCCAAATTTTCGATTTTTGATAGCTGCCAGCGCATGGGCGACCATCGCTACCTGCAAACTGTGTTCGGACACATTTTCCGTCCGCACGTTGCGCATGAGCGGCCAGCGGTTAATGAGTTTCAGGCGGGAGAGATGGGCAAAAAAATGGCTCTGTTTCATAGTGACCTTACGTATGATGACATCATCAGGTCATTGTGGCGGGATAACGCTGCCGGATGCAATCTCCGGCAGTGAAATTAAGATTACAGCTGATGATAACCAGAAAGGAAACGCGCGAACTTGCTCAAAGACAGCTCGATATCATCGACACGCGGTAGCGTGACAATGCGGAAGTGATCCGGCCACGGCCAGTTGAATGCCGTCCCTTGCACCAACAGAACTTTTTCCTGCAACAGGAAATCCAGCACCATTTTCTGATCGTCGTGAATGTTAAAGCGTTTGGCGTCGATTTTCGGGAACATATACAGCGCACCACGAGGTTTCACGCAGGAAACGCCCGGAATATCGTTGATCAGTTCCCACGCGCGGTTACGCTGCTCATAAAGACGACCGCCAGGGGTAATAAATTCACTGATGCTCTGATAACCACCTAGCGCGGTCTGAATGGCGTGTTGCGCAGGAACGTTAGCACACAGGCGCATTGAAGCCAGCATTTCCAGACCTTCGATGTAGCCTTTGGCGTGTTTTTTCGGCCCGTTCAACACCATCCACCCCTGACGGAAGCCTGCAACGCGGTACGTTTTCGACAGTCCGTTAAAGGTAATGGTCAGCAGGTCAGGTGCCAGCGGCGCAATTGAGTGATGCTCAGCGTCGTCGTAGAGAATTTTGTCATAAATTTCATCGGCGAAGATAATGAGATTATGCTGACGTGCAATCTCCACAATCTCCATTAAAAGCTCTTTGGAATATACCGCGCCGGTTGGGTTATTTGGGTTGATAATAACGATCCCACGCGTACGAGGCGTAATTTTAGCGCGAATATCATCGAGGTCCGGGAACCAGTCAGAGGATTCATCGCAAAGATAATGCACCGCTTTACCGCTGGAAAGCGAAACCGCCGCGGTCCAGAGTGGGTAATCTGGTGCAGGAACCAACATTTCGTCCCCGCTGTTCAGCAATGCCTGCATTGCCTGAACGATAAGCTCCGATACACCATTGCCGATGTAAATATCTTCCACGGTAACATCACGCATGCCACGAGCCTGGTAGTGCTGCATGATGGCTTTACGCGCGGAGTAAAGACCTTTGGAATCGCAATACCCTTGAGCGGTAGGCAGGTTGCGTATCACGTCAACGAGGATTTCATCTGGCGCGTCAAAACCGAACGGGGCTGGGTTGCCGATGTTCAGTTTCAGTACCTTGTTACCTTCTTCTTCCAGGCGTTTTGCTTCTTTCAGCACCGGACCACGGATGTCATAACAGACATTCTCTAATTTGCTGGATTTTTCAATGGGGGACATGAATCTTGACCTTTTTTGCTGTTATCGCCACTCCCTGCCGTGGAAGTCAGCTTAGAACAATGTACTCCCCCAGGACGGTGTTTTGAAGGTCTGCAGAATAAGATTTTGCCAGAGGGGAAGGCTCGATTGTGCTGTTAATAACTTAATAATGACAAAATAATGAGGTGTATATGCTTTACATGCAATGTTATATAGTGAATTGTTCTGATTCTTAATTGTAAGTCTGGTTTTTTTATCTGTAAGATAATTGTGTGAAAATGCCTCATTTAAGAATTCACTAATGAAACGCGATGATGATATTTCCTCATTACGGAGAGTTTAACTGCGTGATGATTTCCGAGGTGTCGCAATGGGGGCAAGGTGTGAAACTATTGTTAAGCGGAATTAATGAATGAGGATGATGCTAATTAATTATTATTTAATATTCAAAAAGGTTTTGATGTGCTTATTAATAATAGAAGATTACTTTGCCTAACATAACATAACTTTGCATCAGATAATTCGCAATGACCCTTATAAATAAAAGGTTTTTGGGGTAAAATGCTCGGATAAATGACGGATCCCTGCTCTTGATGCCGCCTCACCATTGCTGTTGGTACGTGTTCGCGTATGACCAGCGATGCTGCACGAGAGTGGAACAAGGACTCACATTTACATTTATACAAACACGCGCATGTCATAAATAGAAAAGAGTGAGTAACTTAATAGATATGCGATCCCTGAAGATATATTCTGTGATCTACTTCAGGCATTATAACGGAACAATGTGAGTCGCTTTTTTAGTGCAACTCATATGCATTTTTACTTTCGTCCGGGTTCCGGATGAAACTGCCAGGGAGGCACATTACAAATGGAATTGCTTGTTTGTGTGTGCACAGCATTAACCAGCTCAGTATGAGCCGCCAGTAAGTGATAATATATGATAAGTGCAAATCGTCCGATAATTAACCTCGACCTCGATCTGCTGAGAACATTTGTTGCTGTTGCCGATCTGAACACTTTTGCTGCCGCAGCTGCCGCTGTGTGTCGTACTCAGTCCGCCGTAAGTCAGCAAATGCAGCGTCTGGAACAACTCGTTGGGAAAGAACTGTTCGCTCGTCACGGTCGCAACAAACTGTTAACTGAACATGGCATTCAACTTCTTGGTTACGCTAGGAAAATCCTGCGTTTTAATGATGAGGCCTGCTCATCATTAATGTTCAGTAATCTTCAGGGCGTATTAACTATCGGTGCTTCAGATGAATCTGCCGATACGATCTTACCTTTCCTGTTAAATCGCGTGAGTTCGGTTTATCCGAAATTAGCGCTGGATGTCCGCGTTAAACGTAATGCCTATATGGCAGAAATGCTGGAATCCCAGGAAGTGGATTTGATGGTAACCACCCATCGTCCTTCAGCGTTTAAGGCATTGAACCTGCGTACCTCGCCAACACACTGGTACTGCGCAGCGGAATACATATTGCAAAAAGGCGAGCCGATCCCTCTTGTATTGCTGGATGATCCTAGCCCGTTTCGCGATATGGTGCTGGCGACGCTTAATAAAGCAGATATTCCATGGCGACTGGCTTATGTCGCCTCGACGCTTCCGGCCGTTCGTGCGGCAGTGAAAGCCGGTCTTGGCGTGACGGCAAGGCCGGTTGAGATGATGAGCCCGGACCTGCGTGTGCTGAGTGGAGTAGATGGCTTACCGCCGCTACCTGATACCGAATATTTGCTGTGCTATGATCCGTCCAGTAATAATGAGCTGGCCCAGGTGATCTATCAGGCGATGGAGAGCTACCATAATCCGTGGCAATACAGCCCAATGTCTGCTCCGGAAGGGGATGATTCATTGTTGATTGAAAGGGATATCGAGTAATCGACGGACGATAGATAATTCCTGAGACAATAGTGTAAAAAACGAGCCGCTGGGGGTGTTTTAAACCCCAGCGGCTTTTTTTTAGTAAAAATCCTTCATCGCATAGTGCAGAACGTACAAAACTGTTCATTTTTCAACCACCAGAGATTCACGTCCCGAACGCACAAATAATCGCCTGAAAAAAATCACCTGCTACAATGATGTTAAAAAATACGTAAATTTGTTGCTGCGTTTTTGTTATGGAATGACAAAAGCGTGTCACAGATCAAGAAAATACTCTCTTTTGGGGGGAGGAATCGACACAAATTCCTGTCAAAATAGACCCGTATTTTTTCCATTGCTTCACAACGGACACGATTCAACAACATCTAATTATCCTGGAGTCGTCAAGGATCTGGGGTGAAAGGGCATTAAATGCTAATGGTGTTGATATTATGTAAACTAATGTGAAGAAACTTTTGTTAAAGTTGACAAAAGGTTATAGAAAGGAGTAAAAAACCACATCAATTAGCTGTATAAAAGAATTTCTACAGTGATTGTAAGGTTTTTTTTATTCCTCCCCATGAATCGATGTGGCGTCCATCTGCCGTGAAGAGCAGTGAATCTGGCGCTACTTTTGATGAGTAAGCAATGAGTATGTCAACATCCACTGAAGTCATCGCTCATCACTGGGCATTCGCTATCTTTCTTATCGTTGCCATTGGCCTGTGTTGCCTGATGCTGGTAGGCGGTTGGTTTTTAGGCGGTCGCGCACGCGCGAGGTCGAAAAACGTGCCGTTTGAATCCGGTATCGACTCGGTCGGCTCCGCCCGCTTACGCCTGTCCGCCAAGTTTTATCTGGTGGCCATGTTCTTCGTTATCTTCGACGTTGAAGCGCTGTATCTGTTCGCATGGTCAACCTCTATCCGCGAAAGCGGCTGGGTAGGCTTTGTGGAAGCTGCAATTTTTATTTTTGTGTTACTGGCAGGTCTGGTTTATCTGGTGCGTATTGGCGCGCTGGACTGGACGCCCGCGCGTTCACGCCGCGAGCGTATGAACCCGGAAACGAACAGTATCGCTAATCGTCAACGCTAACCGCGAGGCATTAAGATGGATTATACGCTCACCCGCATAGATCCCAACGGTGAGAACGACCGTTACCCCCTGCAAAAGCAGGAGATCGTAACCGACCCTCTGGAGCAAGAAGTTAACAAAAACGTGTTTATGGGCAAGCTCAATGACATGGTTAACTGGGGTCGTAAAAACTCAATTTGGCCGTATAACTTCGGTCTTTCCTGCTGTTACGTTGAGATGGTGACTTCGTTTACCGCGGTGCATGACGTGGCGCGTTTTGGCGCAGAAGTATTGCGTGCTTCGCCGCGTCAGGCTGACCTGATGGTGGTTGCAGGAACCTGCTTTACCAAAATGGCACCGGTTATTCAGCGTCTGTATGACCAGATGCTGGAACCAAAATGGGTTATCTCAATGGGTGCCTGTGCCAACTCTGGTGGTATGTACGATATTTATTCCGTTGTGCAGGGCGTCGATAAATTCATCCCGGTTGATGTGTATATCCCGGGCTGCCCGCCGCGTCCTGAAGCGTACATGCAGGCACTGATGCTGTTGCAGGAATCTATCGGCAAAGAACGTCGTCCGCTCTCCTGGGTGGTTGGCGATCAGGGCGTTTATCGCGCCAATATGCAATCAGAGCGCGAACGCAAGCGCGGTGAACGCATTGCCGTAACTAACCTGCGTACACCTGACGAGATTTAATTTGCGCCTGTCGGCAAAGGGATTTTTCTTCGCTTATTCCTAAATCTATTTCGCGAAGCTTACTGCGCCGACAGTCACCACGGACCATTTGCAATGGTGAACAATATGACCGACTTAACCGCGCAAGAACCCGCCTGGCAGACCCGCGATCATCTTGATGATCCGGTGATTGGCGAACTGCGCAACCGTTTTGGGCCGGATGCCTTTACTGTTCAGGCGACTCGCACCGGGGTTCCCGTTGTGTGGATCAAGCGTGAACAATTACTGGAAGTTGGCGATTTCTTAAAGAAACTGCCGAAACCTTACGTCATGCTGTTTGACTTACACGGCATGGACGAACGTCTGCGCACACACCGCGAAGGGTTACCTGCCGCGGATTTTTCCGTTTTCTACCATCTGATTTCTATCGATCGTAACCGCGACATCATGCTGAAGGTGGCGCTGGCAGAAAACGACCTGCACGTACCGACCTTCACCAAACTGTTCCCGAACGCTAACTGGTATGAGCGTGAAACCTGGGATCTGTTTGGCATTACTTTCGACGGTCACCCGAACCTGCGACGCATCATGATGCCGCAAACCTGGAAAGGTCACCCGCTGCGTAAAGATTATCCGGCGCGCGCTACCGAATTCTCGCCGTTTGAGCTGACCAAAGCCAAACAGGATCTGGAGATGGAAGCCCTGACCTTCAAACCGGAAGAGTGGGGGATGAAGCGCGGCACCGAAAACGAGGACTTCATGTTCCTCAACCTCGGTCCGAACCACCCGTCGGCGCACGGGGCTTTCCGTATCGTTTTGCAACTCGATGGCGAAGAGATTGTCGACTGCGTACCAGACATCGGTTACCACCACCGTGGTGCGGAGAAAATGGGCGAACGCCAGTCCTGGCACAGCTACATTCCGTATACTGACCGTATCGAATACCTCGGCGGCTGCGTTAACGAAATGCCTTACGTGCTGGCGGTAGAGAAACTGGCCGGGATCACCGTGCCGGATCGCGTTAACGTCATTCGCGTTATGCTCTCCGAACTGTTCCGCATCAACAGTCACCTGCTGTATATCTCGACCTTTATTCAGGACGTCGGCGCAATGACGCCAGTGTTCTTCGCCTTTACCGATCGTCAGAAAATTTACGATCTGGTGGAAGCAATCACTGGTTTCCGTATGCACCCGGCGTGGTTCCGTATTGGCGGCGTAGCGCACGACCTGCCGCGCGGCTGGGATCGCCTGCTGCGTGAGTTCCTCGACTGGATGCCGAAACGTCTGGCGTCTTACGAGAAAGCGGCGCTGCAAAACACCATTCTGAAAGGTCGTTCCCAGGGCGTTGCCGCCTATGGCGCGAAAGAGGCGCTGGAGTGGGGCACCACTGGCGCGGGCCTGCGTGCTACCGGGATCGACTTCGACGTGCGTAAGGCGCGTCCTTATTCTGGCTATGAAAACTTCGACTTTGAAATCCCGGTGGGTGGTGGCGTTTCTGACTGCTACACCCGCGTAATGCTTAAAGTGGAAGAGCTGCGCCAGAGTCTGCGCATTCTTGAGCAGTGCCTCAACAACATGCCGGAAGGCCCGTTCAAAGCGGATCACCCGCTGACCACGCCGCCGCCGAAAGAGCGCACGCTGCAACATATCGAAACCCTGATCACCCACTTCCTGCAAGTGTCGTGGGGTCCGGTGATGCCTGCCAATGAATCTTTCCAGATGATTGAGGCGACCAAAGGGATCAACAGTTACTACCTGACCAGCGACGGCAGCACCATGAGTTACCGCACCCGTGTTCGTACCCCGAGCTTTGCGCATTTGCAGCAAATTCCGGCGGCGATCCGCGGCAGCCTGGTGTCTGACCTGATTGTTTATCTGGGCAGTATCGATTTTGTTATGTCAGATGTGGACCGCTAATTATGCACGAGAATCAACAACCACAAACCGAGGCTTTTGAGCTGAGTGCGGCAGAGCGTGAAGCGATCGAGCACGAGATGCACCACTACGAAGACCCGCGTGCGGCGTCCATTGAAGCGCTGAAAATCGTTCAGAAGCAGCGTGGCTGGGTGCCGGATGGTGCGATCCACGCGATCGCCGATGTGCTGGGTATTCCGGCAAGCGACGTCGAAGGTGTGGCAACGTTCTACAGTCAGATCTTCCGCCAGCCGGTTGGTCGCCATGTGATCCGTTATTGTGACAGCGTGGTCTGTCATATCAACGGTTATCAGGGTATTCAGGCGGCGCTCGAGAAAAAGCTGAACATCAAACCAGGGCAAACGACATTTGATGGCCGCTTTACGCTGCTGCCAACTTGCTGCCTGGGGAACTGTGATAAAGGGCCAAACATGATGATCGATGAGGACACTCACGCGCATCTGACCCCGGAAGCGATCCCTGAACTGCTGGAGCGGTATAAATGAAAAACATTATCCGTACTCCCGAAACGCATCCGCTGACCTGGCGTCTGCGCGATGACAAACAGCCAGTGTGGCTGGACGAATACCGCAGCAAAAACGGTTACGAAGGCGCGCGTAAGGCGCTGACCGGGCTGTCTCCGGACGAAATCGTTAATCAGGTAAAAGACGCTGGTCTGAAAGGGCGCGGCGGCGCGGGCTTCTCGACTGGCCTGAAATGGAGCCTGATGCCGAAAGACGAATCCATGAACATCCGTTACCTGCTGTGTAATGCCGATGAAATGGAGCCGGGCACCTATAAAGACCGCCTGTTGATGGAGCAACTGCCGCACCTGCTGGTGGAAGGTATGCTCATCTCCGCGTTTGCGCTGAAAGCTTACCGTGGCTACATCTTCCTGCGTGGCGAATATATCGAAGCGGCAGTTAATCTGCGCCGTGCCATTGCCGAAGCCACCGAAGCGGGTCTGCTTGGCAAAAACATTATGGGAACAGGTTTCGATTTCGAACTGTTCGTCCATACCGGGGCAGGGCGCTACATCTGCGGGGAAGAAACAGCGTTAATCAACTCCCTGGAAGGACGTCGTGCTAACCCACGCTCGAAGCCACCCTTCCCGGCAACCTCCGGCGCATGGGGTAAACCGACCTGTGTCAACAACGTCGAAACCCTGTGTAACGTTCCGGCGATCCTCGCTAACGGCGTGGAGTGGTATCAGAACATCTCGAAAAGTAAAGATGCTGGCACCAAGCTGATGGGCTTCTCCGGTCGGGTGAAAAATCCGGGACTGTGGGAACTGCCGTTCGGCACCACCGCACGCGAGATCCTCGAAGATTACGCCGGTGGTATGCGTGATGGTCTGAAATTTAAAGCCTGGCAGCCAGGCGGCGCGGGGACTGACTTCCTGACCGAAGCGCACCTTGATCTGCCGATGGAATTCGAAAGTATCGGTAAAGCGGGCAGCCGTCTGGGTACGGCGCTGGCGATGGCGGTTGACCATGAGATCAACATGGTGTCGCTGGTGCGTAACCTGGAAGAGTTTTTCGCCCGTGAGTCCTGCGGCTGGTGTACGCCGTGCCGGGACGGTCTGCCGTGGAGCGTGAAAATTCTGCGTGCGCTGGAGCGTGGTGAAGGTCAGCCGGGCGATATCGAAACACTTGAGCAACTGTGTCGATTCTTAGGCCCGGGTAAAACTTTCTGTGCCCACGCACCTGGTGCAGTGGAGCCGTTACAGAGCGCCATCAAATATTTCCGCGAAGAATTTGAGGCGGGAATCAAACAGCCGTTCAGCAATACCCATTTGATTAATGGGATTCAGCCGAACCTGCTGAAAGAGCGCTGGTAACCGAATTTCGATTAACGCTCAGTCTCTGACTGAGAAAACTGGAAGCATGCTAATGGCTACAATTCATGTAGACGGCAAAGAATACGAGGTCAACGGAGCGGACAACCTGCTGGAAGCTTGTCTGTCTCTGGGCCTTGATATTCCTTACTTTTGCTGGCATCCGGCGCTGGGAAGTGTCGGTGCTTGCCGCCAGTGTGCGGTGAAGCAATACCAAAACGCGGAAGACACGCGTGGTCGCCTGGTGATGTCCTGTATGACACCGGCTTCCGATGGCACCTTTATTTCCATTGACGACGAAGAAGCGAAACAGTTCCGTGAAAGCGTGGTCGAGTGGTTGATGACCAACCACCCGCACGACTGTCCGGTATGTGAAGAGGGCGGTAACTGCCATCTTCAGGATATGACTGTGATGACCGGACACAGCTTCCGTCGCTACCGTTTCACCAAACGTACCCACCGTAATCAGGATTTGGGGCCATTCATCTCTCACGAAATGAACCGCTGCATCGCCTGCTACCGCTGTGTGCGTTACTACAAAGATTACGCTGACGGTACAGATCTGGGCGTTTACGGTGCGCACGACAACGTCTACTTCGGTCGCCCGGAAGACGGCACGCTGGAAAGCGAATTTTCCGGTAACCTGGTCGAAATTTGCCCGACCGGCGTATTTACCGACAAAACGCACTCCGAGCGTTACAACCGTAAATGGGATATGCAGTTTGCGCCGAGCATCTGCCAGCAATGTTCCATCGGCTGTAACATCAGCCCCGGTGAACGTTACGGCGAACTGCGTCGTATCGAAAACCGTTACAACGGTACGGTAAACCACTACTTCCTCTGCGACCGTGGTCGTTTCGGTTACGGTTACGTCAACCTGAAGGATCGTCCGCGTCAGCCAGTACAGCGTCGTGGCGATGATTTCATTACCCTCAACGCCGAACAGGCAATGCAGGGCGCGGCAGATATTCTGCGTCAGTCGAAGAAAGTGATCGGTATTGGTTCTCCGCGTGCCAGCGTGGAAAGCAACTTTGCGCTGCGTGAACTGGTGGGCGAAGAAAACTTCTACACCGGTATCGCTCACGGTGAGCAGGAACGTCTGCAACTGGCGCTGAAAGTGCTGCGTGAAGGCGGCATTTATACTCCGGCTCTGCGCGAAATCGAATCTTACGATGCGGTACTGGTGCTGGGCGAAGACGTTACCCAGACCGGCGCGCGCGTCGCGCTGGCAGTGCGTCAGGCTGTGAAAGGTAAAGCGCGCGAAATGGCGGCAGCACAGAAAGTGGCTGACTGGCAGATTGCGGCAATCCTCAACATCGGTCAACGTGCGAAGCATCCGCTGTTTGTTACCAACGTTGATGACACACGTCTGGATGATATCGCGGCGTGGACTTACCGCGCACCGGTTGAAGATCAGGCGCGTTTAGGTTTTGCCATCGCCCATGCGCTGGATAACTCTGCACCAGCGGTTGACGGTATCGAACCTGAGCTGCAAAGCAAAATCGACGTCATCGTGCAGGCACTGGCAGGTGCGAAGAAACCGTTGATTATCTCCGGGACGAACGCCGGTAGCTTAGAGGTGATTCAGGCGGCGGCTAACGTCGCGAAAGCCCTGAAAGGTCGCGGCGCTGACGTCGGTATCACCATGATTGCCCGTTCCGTCAACAGCATGGGGCTGGGCATTATGGGTGGCGGTTCGCTTGAAGAAGCGTTAACCGAACTGGAAACCGGACGCGCCGACGCGGTGGTGGTGTTGGAAAACGATCTGCATCGTCACGCTTCTGCTATCCGCGTGAATGCTGCGCTGGCTAAAGCACCGCTGGTGATGGTGGTTGATCATCAACGCACAGCGATTATGGAAAACGCCCATCTGGTACTTTCTGCTGCCAGCTTTGCTGAAAGCGACGGTACGGTGATCAACAACGAAGGCCGCGCCCAACGTTTCTTCCAGGTTTACGATCCTGCTTATTACGACAGCAAAACTGTCATGCTGGAAAGCTGGCGCTGGTTACACTCGCTGCACAGCACCCTGCTGAGCCGTGAAGTGGACTGGACGCAGCTCGACCATGTGATTGACGCTGTTGTGGCGAAAATCCCGGAACTGGCAGGTATCAAAGATGCTGCGCCGGATGCGACATTCCGTATTCGTGGGCAGAAACTGGCCCGTGAACCGCACCGTTACAGCGGTCGTACCGCCATGCGCGCCAATATCAGCGTTCATGAGCCGCGTCAGCCGCAGGATATTGACACCATGTTCACCTTCTCGATGGAAGGTAACAACCAGCCGACTGCGCACCGTTCGCAAGTGCCGTTTGCCTGGGCGCCGGGCTGGAACTCCCCGCAGGCGTGGAACAAATTCCAGGACGAAGTGGGCGGCAAACTGCGCTTTGGCGATCCGGGCGTGCGTCTGTTTGAAACCAGCGAAAATGGTCTGGATTACTTCACCAGCGTACCGGCACGCTTCCAGCCGCAGGACGGGAAATGGCGTATCGCGCCGTATTACCACCTGTTTGGCAGCGATGAATTGTCACAGCGTGCTCCGGTCTTCCAGAGCCGTATGCCGCAGCCGTACATCAAACTCAACCCAGCGGATGCCGCGAAGTTGGGTGTGAACGCAGGTACACGCGTCTCCTTTAGTTACGATGGCAACACGGTCACGCTGCCGGTTGAAATCGCCGAAGGACTGACGGCAGGGCAGGTGGGCTTGCCGATGGGTATGTCCGGCATTGCTCCGGTGCTGGCTGGCGCGCATCTTGAGGATCTCAAGGAGGCACAACAATGAGTTGGATATCACCGGAACTGATTGAGATCCTGCTGACCATCCTCAAAGCGGTGGTGATCCTGCTGGTGGTTGTCACCTGCGGGGCATTCATGAGCTTTGGCGAACGTCGCCTGCTGGGTCTGTTCCAGAACCGTTACGGACCTAACCGTGTTGGCTGGGGCGGTTCGCTCCAGCTGGTTGCGGACATGATCAAAATGTTCTTTAAAGAAGACTGGATCCCGAAATTCTCGGATCGCGTCATCTTTACCCTGGCACCGATGATTGCCTTTACCTCGCTGCTGCTGGCCTTTGCGATTGTGCCAGTCAGTCCGGGTTGGGTGGTTGCCGACCTGAACATCGGGATTTTGTTCTTCCTGATGATGGCAGGTCTGGCGGTTTACGCGGTGCTGTTTGCGGGCTGGTCAAGTAACAACAAATACTCGTTGCTGGGTGCGATGCGTGCTTCTGCGCAGACCCTGAGCTACGAAGTGTTCCTCGGGCTTTCCTTGATGGGCGTGGTGGCGCAGGCCGGTTCATTCAACATGACCGACATCGTCAACAGCCAGGCGCATGTGTGGAACGTTATCCCGCAATTCTTTGGTTTTATTACCTTTGCCATCGCGGGCGTGGCGGTATGTCACCGTCACCCGTTTGACCAGCCGGAAGCCGAGCAGGAACTGGCGGATGGTTACCACATTGAATATTCCGGTATGAAGTTCGGTCTGTTCTTCGTGGGTGAGTACATCGGGATTGTGACCATCTCTGCATTGATGGTGACGCTGTTCTTCGGTGGCTGGCAAGGCCCGTTGTTACCGCCATTCATCTGGTTCGCGCTGAAAACCGCGTTCTTTATGATGATGTTCATTTTGATTCGTGCGTCGTTACCGCGTCCGCGTTATGACCAGGTAATGTCCTTCGGCTGGAAAATCTGCCTGCCGCTGACGCTGATCAACTTGCTGGTAACGGCGGCTGTCATTCTCTGGCAGGCGCAATAAGGGGCAATAAGACCATGACCTTAAAAGAATTGTTAGTAGGTTTCGGCACCCAGGTTCGTAGTATCTGGATGATCGGCCTGCACGCGTTCGCCAAACGCGAAACGCGAATGTACCCGGAAGAGCCGGTCTATCTGCCGCCCCGTTATCGTGGTCGTATCGTTCTGACCCGCGACCCGGACGGCGAAGAGCGTTGCGTAGCCTGTAACCTCTGCGCGGTAGCCTGCCCGGTCGGCTGTATCTCGCTGCAAAAAGCAGAAACCAAAGACGGTCGCTGGTACCCGGAATTTTTCCGCATCAACTTCTCACGCTGCATTTTCTGTGGTCTGTGCGAAGAAGCCTGTCCGACCACGGCGATTCAGTTAACCCCGGATTTCGAAATGGGGGAATACAAGCGCCAGGATCTGGTTTACGAGAAAGAGGATCTGCTGATCTCCGGTCCGGGCAAATACCCGGAATATAACTTCTACCGGATGGCAGGTATGGCAATCGACGGCAAAGATAAGGGCGAAGCAGAGAACGAAGCCAAGCCTATCGACGTCAAGAGCCTGTTACCGTAAGGAGAGGGGCAATGGAGTTCGCTTTTTATATCTGTGGCCTGATAGCCATACTTGCGACCTTGCGAGTGATCACCCATACCAATCCGGTACACGCACTGCTGTACCTGATTATTTCGCTGCTGGCGATTTCCGGGGTGTTCTTCTCACTGGGCGCTTACTTCGCCGGTGCGCTGGAAATTATCGTCTACGCGGGTGCCATTATGGTGCTGTTCGTGTTCGTGGTGATGATGCTCAACCTGGGCGGTTCAGAAATCGAACAGGAACGCCAGTGGCTGAAACCGCAGGTGTGGATTGGTCCGGCAATTTTGTCGGCCATCATGCTGGTGGTGATTGTTTACGCCATCCTCGGTGTTAACGATCAGGGTATCGACGGTACGCCAATCAGTGCTAAAGCAGTGGGTATTACGCTGTTCGGGCCTTACATACTGGCGGTGGAACTGGCTTCTATGCTGCTGCTCGCAGGTCTGGTTGTGGCCTTCCACGTCGGTCGTGAAGAGCGTGCGGGTGAAGTGCTGAGCAATCGTAAAGACGACAGCGCGAAAAGAAAAACGGAGGAGCACGCATGATCCCCTTACAACATGGACTGATCCTCGCGGCAATCTTATTCGTTCTTGGCTTAACCGGTCTGGTTATCCGTCGCAATCTGCTGTTTATGTTGATTGGTCTGGAAATCATGATTAACGCCTCCGCGCTGGCCTTCGTGGTCGCCGGAAGCTACTGGGGCCAGACCGACGGTCAGGTGATGTACATTCTCGCCATCAGCCTCGCGGCGGCAGAAGCGAGTATCGGCCTTGCGCTGCTGCTGCAACTTCACCGTCGTCGCCAGAACCTGAACATCGATTCAGTAAGTGAGATGCGCGGATGAACATGCTTGCCTTAACCATTATTTTGCCATTGATTGGCTTCGTCCTGCTGGCATTCTCCCGTGGGCGCTGGTCTGAAAACGTCTCGGCGATCGTCGGCGTAGGCTCTGTGGGCCTGGCGGCGCTGGTAACCGCCTTTATCGGCGTTGATTTCTTCGCTAACGGCGAGCAGACATACAGCCAGCCGCTGTGGACGTGGATGTCGGTAGGCGACTTTAACATCGGTTTTAACCTGGTGCTGGACGGCCTGTCGCTGACCATGCTCTCGGTGGTCACTGGTGTGGGTTTCCTTATTCACATGTACGCCTCCTGGTATATGCGCGGTGAAGAGGGCTACTCTCGCTTCTTCGCTTACACCAACCTGTTCATCGCCAGCATGGTGGTTCTGGTGCTTGCCGACAACCTGCTGCTGATGTACCTCGGCTGGGAAGGCGTGGGCCTGTGCTCCTATCTGCTGATCGGGTTCTATTACACCGATCCGAAGAATGGCGCAGCGGCAATGAAAGCGTTCGTCGTGACCCGTGTGGGTGACGTGTTCCTCGCTTTCGCACTGTTCATTCTTTACAACGAACTGGGCACCCTGAACTTCCGCGAAATGGTGGAACTGGCACCAGCGCACTTTGCTGACGGCAATAACATGCTGATGTGGGCGACGCTGATGCTGCTGGGCGGTGCGGTCGGTAAATCTGCGCAGTTGCCGTTGCAGACATGGCTTGCCGACGCGATGGCGGGCCCGACGCCTGTCTCCGCGCTGATCCACGCCGCAACCATGGTAACCGCGGGTGTCTACCTGATCGCCCGTACCCACGGCCTGTTCCTGATGACGCCGGAAGTTCTGCATCTGGTGGGTATTGTCGGGGCGGTTACGCTGCTGCTGGCCGGTTTTGCCGCGCTGGTACAGACCGACATCAAACGTGTTCTCGCTTACTCTACCATGAGCCAGATTGGCTACATGTTCCTCGCGCTTGGCGTGCAGGCATGGGATGCGGCGATTTTCCACTTGATGACCCACGCGTTCTTTAAAGCGCTGCTGTTCCTGGCATCCGGTTCCGTCATTCTGGCCTGCCATCACGAACAGAACATCTTCAAGATGGGCGGTCTGCGTAAATCTATTCCGCTGGTTTATCTCTGCTTCCTGGTGGGCGGCGCAGCACTGTCGGCACTACCGCTGGTCACTGCGGGCTTCTTCAGTAAGGATGAGATCCTCGCGGGTGCGATGGCGAATGGTCATATCAATCTGATGGTGGCAGGTCTGGTCGGTGCGTTTATGACCTCGCTCTACACCTTCCGTATGATTTTCATCGTCTTCCACGGAAAAGAACAAATTCACGCTCACGCCGTGAAAGGGGTAACTCACAGCCTGCCGCTGATTGTGCTGCTGATCCTTTCCACCTTCGTTGGCGCACTGATTGTACCGCCGCTGCAGGGCGTGCTTCCGCAAACGACGGAACTGGCGCACGGCAGCATGTTGACCCTGGAAATTACCTCTGGCGTGGTCGCGGTGGTCGGCATTCTGCTGGCAGCCTGGCTGTGGCTGGGTAAACGTACTCTGGTGACCTCCATCGCCAACAGTGCGCCGGGCCGTCTGCTGGGCACCTGGTGGTACAACGCCTGGGGATTTGACTGGCTGTATGACAAAGTGTTCGTCAAGCCGTTCCTGGGTATTGCCTGGTTGCTGAAACGCGATCCGCTGAACTCAATGATGAACATCCCGGCTGTCCTTTCCCGCTTTGCAGGTAAAGGTCTGCTGTTAAGTGAGAACGGCTATCTGCGCTGGTATGTGGCATCCATGAGCATCGGTGCGGTCGTGGTGCTGGCACTGTTGATGGTACTGCGTTGAGTTAAGGATTGTGGGATTGCCCCTGGGCATATAAGAACGTAGGTCGGATAAGCCGCCTTCGCGGTGCATCCGACACTACCCCCAGTCCGAAGAGAATTTTCTGTCGTGAGAATTCGTTGAAAATCCGGTCCTGACGGGACTTTTACAAGGAATAAAGATCGCCATGTTACTACCCTGGCTAATATTAATTCCCTTTATTGGCGGCTTCCTGTGCTGGCAGACCGAACGCTTTGGCGTCAAGGTGCCACGCTGGATCGCGCTGATCACCATGGGATTGACGCTGGCGCTGTCGCTGCAACTGTGGTTGCAGGGCGGTTATTCACTGACGCAATCCGCCGGAATTCCGCAGTGGCAGTCTGAATTCGACATGCCGTGGATCCCGCGTTTTGGTATCTCTATTCATCTCGCCATTGACGGGCTGTCGCTGCTGATGGTCGTGCTGACCGGTCTGCTCGGTGTGCTGGCGGTACTATGTTCGTGGAAAGAGATCGAAAAATATCAGGGCTTCTTCCACCTCAACCTGATGTGGATCCTGGGCGGCGTTATCGGCGTGTTCCTTGCCATCGACATGTTCCTGTTCTTCTTCTTCTGGGAAATGATGCTGGTGCCGATGTACTTCCTGATCGCACTGTGGGGGCATAAAGCCTCTGACGGTAAAACGCGTATCACGGCGGCAACCAAGTTCTTCATTTACACCCAGGCGAGTGGCCTGGTGATGTTGATTGCCATCCTGGCGCTGGTTTTTGTTCACTACAATGCGACCGGCGTCTGGACCTTCAACTATGAAGAGCTGCTGAATACGCCAATGTCCAGTGGTGTGGAATACCTGTTAATGCTGGGCTTCTTCATCGCCTTCGCAGTCAAAATGCCGGTGGTTCCGCTGCATGGCTGGCTGCCGGATGCGCACTCCCAGGCTCCGACCGCCGGTTCCGTTGACCTCGCGGGGATCTTGCTGAAAACTGCCGCTTACGGTTTGCTGCGTTTCTCCCTGCCGCTGTTCCCGAACGCGTCGGCAGAGTTCGCGCCAATTGCTATGTGGCTGGGTGTTATCGGCATCTTCTACGGTGCGTGGATGGCCTTCGCCCAGACCGATATCAAACGTCTGATCGCCTACACCTCGGTTTCCCACATGGGCTTCGTGCTGATTGCTATCTACACCGGCAGCCAGTTGGCCTACCAGGGCGCGGTAATCCAGATGATTGCGCACGGTTTGTCGGCGGCGGGTCTGTTTATTCTTTGTGGTCAGCTTTATGAACGTATCCATACCCGCGACATGCGCATGATGGGCGGTCTGTGGAGCAAGATGAAATGGCTGCCAGCACTGTCGCTGTTCTTTGCGGTGGCAACGCTTGGGATGCCTGGCACCGGTAACTTCGTCGGCGAATTTATGATTCTGTTCGGCAGCTTCCAGGTTGTACCGGTGATTACCGTTATCTCTACCTTTGGGCTGGTCTTTGCATCTGTTTATTCGCTGGCGATGTTACATCGCGCTTACTTCGGTAAAGCGAAAAGCCAGATTGCCAGCCAGGAACTGCCAGGGATGTCGCTGCGTGAGCTGTTTATGATCCTGTTGCTGGTGGTGCTGCTGGTACTGCTGGGCTTCTATCCGCAGCCGATTCTGGATACCTCGCACTCCGCGATTGGCAATATCCAGCAGTGGTTTGTTAATTCCGTTACTACTACAAGGCCGTAAATCGCCATGACAATAACTCCACAAAACCTGATCGCACTGCTACCGTTGCTGATCGTCGGCTTGACGGTGGTGGTTGTGATGCTCTCCATTGCGTGGCGACGCAATCATTTCCTCAACGCTACGCTCTCGGTTATTGGGCTTAACGCGGCGCTGGTTTCGCTCTGGTTTGTTGGCCAGGCGGGCGCTATGGACGTTACGCCGCTGATGCGCGTTGATGGTTTCGCCATGCTTTACACCGGGCTGGTATTGTTGGCGAGCCTCGCCACCTGTACTTTCGCCTACCCGTGGCTTGAAGGCTATAACGACAACAAGGATGAGTTCTACCTGTTGGTGTTAATTGCCGCGCTGGGCGGGATCCTGCTGGCGAATGCCAACCATCTGGCGTCTCTGTTCCTCGGTATCGAACTGATCTCTTTGCCGCTGTTTGGCCTGGTCGGTTACGCTTTCCGCCAGAAACGTTCACTGGAAGCCAGTATCAAATACACCATCCTTTCTGCCGCAGCGTCTTCTTTCCTGCTGTTTGGTATGGCGCTGGTGTATGCGCAGTCTGGCGACCTGTCGTTTGTCGCGTTGGGTAAAAACCTTGGCGACGGTATGCTCAACGAGCCGCTGTTGCTGGCAGGTTTCGGCCTGATGATTGTTGGCCTCGGCTTCAAACTCTCTCTGGTGCCGTTCCACCTGTGGACGCCAGACGTATACCAGGGCGCGCCTGCGCCGGTTTCCACTTTCCTGGCGACGGCGAGCAAAATCGCTATCTTCGGTGTGGTGATGCGTCTGTTCCTCTACGCACCGGTGGGTGACAGCGAAGCGATTCGCGTGGTGCTGGCGATTATCGCCTTTGCCTCCATCATCTTCGGTAACCTGATGGCGCTGAGCCAGACCAATATCAAACGTCTGCTCGGTTACTCATCTATCTCTCACCTCGGCTATCTGCTGGTAGCGCTGATTGCGCTGCAAACCGGCGAGATGTCGATGGAAGCGGTAGGGGTTTACCTGGCCGGTTATCTGTTCAGCAGCCTCGGCGCGTTCGGCGTGGTCAGCCTGATGTCCAGCCCGTATCGTGGCCCGGATGCTGATTCCCTGTTCTCTTACCGCGGTCTGTTCTGGCATCGTCCGATCCTCGCGGCAGTGATGACGGTGATGATGCTGTCTCTGGCCGGTATCCCGATGACGCTGGGCTTTATCGGTAAGTTCTACGTGCTGGCGGTCGGTGTCCAGGCACACTTGTGGTGGCTGGTGGGTGCCGTGGTTGTCGGTTCGGCAATCGGCCTCTACTACTACCTGCGCGTGGCGGTGAGCCTGTATCTTCACGCCCCGGAACAACCGGGTCGCGATGCACCATCAAACTGGCAGTACAGCGCGGGCGGTATCGTTGTGCTGATCTCTGCACTGTTGGTACTGGTGCTGGGTGTATGGCCACAACCGCTGATTAGCATTGTGCGTTTGGCAATGCCGCTGATGTAATCTGTTACTTTGTAAGTCAGAAAGCCGCCGACATGCTCGGCGGTTTTTCTGAAAAAGAAGGGATAGTAGATAGACGCAGAGCGTTAAGTGAACTGTGTACGACTATCGCCAAAATACTCTAAACATAACTGCCTGAATTTTGCCCGCCATTCATCGATATTAAAATCATAGCGTTCCTGAAATGCAGTCGTTTCACTGGACATTATCCAGGCATAATTATGTAACAGGGTTAATGCCTGAAGCGGTTTTCTCTGCGCAAAATAAGTATCAACACACATCTGCATCAAGGGGTAATTATTATTTTCCTTTGTTCCTCCAAAGCTAAGATCTAATCCTTGTTCTTTAATGCACTGAATCACAGGATCATCCTGGAAATTCGGGACATCTGCGGCCTGTGACAGCAAATGAATGACTTTATTGTCAGGAACACCAAATGCCCAATTGCCAAGATAAGCATTAAGCGCAGCCTGTGCTGCAGCTTCTGTTTTTTTACATCGGCGATACTGGATTGCCAGTGCTAACCAATATTCGCTGACTTCAGGCAATTGTTCTGTTGCTCGCTGTAACAGTGGCAGTGCGTCATCAAGCCTTCCCGTTGAAAGACATTTCCGAGCAACACGGAAGAGATTTGCTGCAAAGTCTTGATCTTCGATGCTGATGCCATTTTCATGGGGATCATCATCATTCACTTCCAGCCATTCTTCGAACTTCTTAATGCTGGAAAAGGCAGGTACGATTCGCCATTCGTCATGGTACGTTTCGCACACTATAGGTAGTTTATGCTCCTGACCAATAGGCCAGTACAAACCGAAACAGTCTCCGTTACCATATGCTGCATCTGTAAGTACGGTAAATCCGTTCGGAGGAAAAGGCCCCGGGCAAATTCCATCAATGCCAGGTGAAATATCACTACTGCGAGGAATAAGTTTCATCATGTTCCTTCACATAAAAATTTATGTAAACATCCGCTTATCTGTTTATATAAATGTTTTAATCCCACCAACAAGTAACCGGATGCATACCCACAGGGACTTCAACCCATCCATGCTCCGTATCTTCTGACCATCCTTCCCAGCACTCATCAGGGGCAATTTCTTCTACAAACCAGCTCTGAACTTCTTCTGGTGAAGCAGTGGTGATAACTAAAATACTTTCACTAAAGGGCCAGTCTGGGTCATCGAACATCGTAATTTCTACCAAAACATCACTAACATTGTTACGCTCACGTATTTTCAGAAAATGGTGATAGATAGCTTGCGGAGATTGTTCTGGAATCACATTGCAACATATTGAACCATGGATATTATTGTCAATAAAAAAATCCTCAAGAGATAACAATGGACGAGGAGTATCAGGATTATTAACATCACCATTGATATTAACAAGTTGGGTAATGCGTTCTAAAGGTGTCATAATTATTCCCTGAAATAATATATTCATCAAACGAATGACATTGTTTGAATTCATTAGCAGATAAATAGTGACAATTCCATACGTATTATTAGTTTCAAGAGCATCATAACATGAATGTTAAGCAGGAAAACGTGAGATATTCAGTCAGGCCGGGTCGTTATCCAGACGTTGTTATATTTAATATCATAAATATTTAAAGGGGTTTGACATGGAATGGTTAAGTGAAATTCGTAAACTTCGGAAGAACGTACCTGTCGGTATCCAGGTTGCCAGACGTTTGTTAGAGAGGACTGGCGGTGATGTTGATGAAGCCATCAAGTTGTTTCATATTGACCAAATCAATATATTGACGGCAAAAGCAGACGTCACTCATCAGGAAGCAGAGAATGTTTTGTTGGCTACAAACTATGATATTGCAGAAGCTCTTCGGCGTATTGATGAACAACGCTATACACTGACGGAATTGATTTTGCGTAAAAATAAGGATGCCGGAGATGCCTTAAACAATATAGCATTGGCGATTGAATATGAGTGGGATCTCAAGCGTAAGTTTTGGTTTGGTTTTGCAGATATCCAATTATTACCGCCAGTTTTACAAACATTTATGCTGGTTTATGAATGGCATGAATATGTTGGTTGGGAAGGAATGGAGTGTGGGATATTTTTTGAAAGTGATCATACTCACCAGCAATTGCAAGCTTTGGGGTTATTAGAACTCGCCCAAAAAATGGTTACTGCAAGAATCCGATATGATGAGCTAAAAGACAAGGCCGAAAATTTTCACGAGATTACAGAGGATGACATATTCAAAATGCTTATAATACATTGTGACCAACTTGCAAGAGAGGTTGATTCTATATTACTGCAATTTGTGAAGGACAATATTGATGTTTTCCCGTGTCGCCATAACAGACACGAGTTATAAAAAATAATCCCAAAATTGAACAGGCTTTTTATCTACCTGGTAATGACAGGTTCAATTCCGTTTTCATCAAGCATGACAGATCGTTGCCAGCACAGAGGATATCGCTGTTACATACCGAATATACGGTATTGCATTTAACAATGCGACTAAGCAAGCATTTAGTAATATTTATACAAGGGGATAAAAACCGGACCATGGTTAAAGATTTTTTCAAGATGATCCTGGCGTAAATCTTAACTAATGGGTCTTTCTCCCCCAGGCATCAAGCTATATCACCCAACAATAACCGTCAGCGCATGATTCCCTTGTCGCAGCATACGTCGATACGCGCTAATCAGCTTTTCCATATCAAGCATGATCGAGGCAAAGAGTTGCCCCTCTAACTCTTCTGAAAAGGTCACTCCCGGATAAATCTCCATTTCATTGAGTCGCTTAATGGAAAACTGTTTACGCAGTTCATTTCGATCCAGTGATTCCAGTCGGTCGATTGTCGCGGCTAACTCCTGATTCCAGGTCAATCCAAGGAAGCCATCTATGCCATCTTCGAGGCTGTGTTCACCAAGCACGGCACGACTCAGCGGATCATTCTTCGCGGGATCAAAAGCAGAGGTGCCTGTCAGCCCAAAGTGTAAAAAATCCCAGCGTTTATCAATATCCAGTCGGCGTAATCCTGAAAGCGTGTCATGTATATTATCCATCAAAGGTTTTTCAGTAGACTCAAG